>Ga0213859_10000020_pt1 | contig 67130 bp, 38 predicted proteins | sample PICome_2_FD_160133 | JGI IMG/M metagenome (GOLD analysis project Ga0213859, IMG submission 160133) | Coastal seawater microbial communities near Pivers Island, North Carolina, United States - PICO304 | ecosystem: Environmental > Aquatic > Marine > Coastal | place: USA: North Carolina...
GCCAGTATCTTTGATCCATTTTCTAATTCTATATTACCTTTGTTCCATACAAGAATACCCTGTTGCATCCATTTGGGCAAGTTCTCATATGCAGTTGCAAGTCTTGCTAAAAGTTCTCTTGCAGTTGTCGCCTTGTTTGCCAGAATACCAATGTTGACACTATCATTAAAAATTGCATAGTGCAGTAGATATGATACACAAGTAGTTGACTTACCAGTCTGACGAGGCATCTTACAGATATTAAATCTGTTATGATGAAATCTCTCAATAAGTTTTTCTTGAAAGTCGTAAGTCTTAAATGGTTGAAGGCCATGATCCAGAGTTACAATCTTTACATAATTACGAGCAAAGTATATCGGGTCATTCTTACATTTGATATACTCTTCAATTTGTTCTTGGGTAAACTCAATTGCGGTATTCGCCTTCTTTAATAATGGGTTGCCCAAATAAACATCATTACTCATAAAAAATTACCTATCTAGTTTCTCGCCACTGAATAGTATTAAAGACATCGGTTGTCGTATTAGTATCTAGATTATTCACAATAACAGCAAAAATATTACTATCATTAGAGTCAATATTTTGTGCGATATAAGATCTTCTAGCAGTCGTTGGATTAAATGCAACACTAGCAGATGCTTGTTTACCTGATGGATTGTTTGCAGCAATCAAAGTTGCCTGTCTCAAATCTCCACCAGTTGTTGTAAAAGCAGTTCCTACCGTAACATTGTATTCAACTGCAGAATCAGCATCAGCATCCACCCAAGTTCCACCAGTAATATTACTATTTCCAGGTAATCTCCAAAGTTCAATTCTACAATTTGTAGAATCACTCAAAACTTCAATGTCAGTTAATCTTACTGTTGTTCTATTTGGGATTCCTTTGAATGTATTCTTACAACGAATTGCCATAACACACTGTCTCGCAGTCGCACCATCAGCATCGGAAAAAGATATTGGACCATCAAAGGCACCAAACTCAACACCAGTCTCAACATATCCACCCTCACTCATTACAGTGGAGCAGATTTGTTCCATTGATGTGATGCCTACCGCAGTTCCAGTGTTAGCAACCTCACAACGAATGGGAAGAGATGGGAGTGACCAATATGCATGTTCTTCAATGTTGGAATGATTAAATTCGTGAAAATAAATTATCTGTCCACCGATGACAAATCCACAACGAACTCTACCAACACCTAACCACTGAAAGTCTGCTGCAAACAAATGGGTTTTTGTAAAATCTAGTTCAATACCAGAAAGAGTTGTTCCGTCTAACTTATCCAGATTCCAATCAGATTGATTGACGACTGTATCACTGGCAATACCTGTATTGTATGATCGTCTTACAACAGAAATAGTTCCGTCTCCCTCCTGTTGAACGAATACTCCGTTTCTATCATCAAAATATCCAATCTTCTTCGTGGTATTTTCTCTTACATCAATGAAGTTAAAACTAGTCAGCACAAATTGAGACTTACCAGGCATGTAGTGGTGATACATTCTAGACTGGTGAATCACCTTATCTGTTGCACCAGTTCCAACAATTAATGCAATAGATGCTGTATTTGGGTTTACCTCAGTTGTAGATGCTGCACCAACAGTCTTTGTAAGAAGTTCTACCTCTTCACCATAAATGTGAGAATAGTCGGCAAGAGTAAAAGTATCAGATACTCGCATCCTTCCAAATGCATCATATCCTCCACCACCTGCTCCAGTAGAAACTCCGCAGTTACCAATATTTCCATATCTATCTGCACACATGAACACTTCGTGAAGTGTTCTCTCCTGGTTTAGATAATCTTGTGTATTCTTATTCCACTGAGCCATAATTTATACCCAATCTAATTTTCCTGGATGATATCTCTTTATATCGCCAAATTTTACTAATGGTTTTTCTTCGACGGGATATATTCTTTGAACAATTGCTCCAGGATATTCACCTTGAAGTTGTTCTGCTAACTCTTGATTTGTTGGAAGTCTCACAGAATTTGCTTGTTCTAACTTCACTCTGTAAATACTTCCCATCCAAACAAAGTCTGCTTGGTATTGATAGTTCTCTTCTACTTGTTGTTCTGGTGAAGCAGAATTACTACTTACATTGAGAGTTCCATTGAAGTCACCGTGAATAGTGACAGACTCTTTTATAAATTCTTTGAAATCTTTCATCAGCACTTCCAACGACGACGGGCTTTACAGATTGCTTTATCTGGTGTCTTTGAACAATCGATGTTGTGCATCTTTTGTTGTCCAGCAGAACGGGAACAATAAGACTTACGTCTCTTTGCATCCTTACTACCGGGTTTGGGATCACCAGTCACAGCAGTCTTTAGTTTTGAACCAGGATTTTCACGACGGTATGCAGCTACTGCCTTTTTACTCATACCATCAGTTTTATCTGACTTATTAACTTTCTGCCAATCTTCTTCAATTTCAACTTCTTCTTTGACACCAACATTCAACATTGGTTCACTTGGATCATAAGGAGCAAGATAAAAATGTTTTACAAAAGAACCAGGATACACCTTTTCAAGAGCATCTTGAACTTCACTTCTTGCAGGTTTTCTGACTTCTGGGAAGAAAATCTTCATCATCATATACTTACCTCTCCATGTAAATCCAACGAGGTATACATTACCATTCTGAGCAGGAACTCTTGTTGCCTCCTCAATTGTTTCTTCTTCTTTTGTTTCTTCACCAACTGGAACACAGTTAGGAACCATTTTCTTTCCTTTCTTCTTCATACCCTTTTGGGTATAACCAACCCAACACTTCTCATCAATAACTTCAACTTCAATACCAGCCTTCCTCATTGAGTTGATTTGAAGGTCGGTAAATTCTGGAAGAGCCATGAACTCTTCATTCTTTGATTTACCATAGTTTGAAGCACCTTTTTTACGACACTGAACTAAACGTCCAGATGCATAAGCAGAAGGCCATACTTTAGCAGATGCCTTGACCTTATGGTAACATGCGTCTTTTTTACCACTACCTTTACCCTTCTTATCTGCTTCGTTGATTTCCATTTCTTCTTTCATTTTCTTTTTTGGTTTATCAGTTGAAACGTAAGTGGGCTTTGCAGCACCAGTTTTTGACTGTTGATTTGGATCTGCTGCCTTCTTTCTACGAGCCGCAGACTTTCTTTCTGCAGGTGTCATACTTGCTCTTTTAGAAGATGAAACACACTTTGGTGTACCCTCTCCAGGTTCATCACTTGCACAGGTACCACCAGTAACTACATTCACCCAACCAGATTTACCATCTTTGGATTTGGATCCCTTGAACCACTTATGTAAATTACCTTCCTGCATTTTAAAGAAGAGTTCTCTTTTTTTATTTATATAATATTATGATGCAATGGAAAAGCTACCACCAATAGAAACAGCAGCAACCTGACTATGTGTCATTGGTGGTATTTCAACAACAACTTCCCCCATAACATCCATTGTTTCTGATGATACTCCAAGAATGTTATGTGAATTCATAACAGTATCTGCCACGGTATAACCGATACCACCACCATGCATCATAGTTTGTGCGTCCATCCATTCAGAAGTAGTGTAAGTCATTACTGCTTCTTCTATGGTTCCAGTGTTTCTAATTATAATTACCATTGTTCCTAATAGAATAAGTAAAAAATTGGAAGTGGTTGTTTATACAAGATTTGCTCTGATAAATGAACCTGAGTTTCCTGTTGTATTTAATGCAGGTGAAGTGGCAGTTCTATTACCGGAAAGAACTGAATTTGAACCGCTAAGATTACTAAAGTCAATATAACCAGCCGATGCTGCAAGTACTCCTGTATTTCCGTTATTTGTTACAGTGGCACCTCTAATTTGAATAGAACCATTCTCACGGCAGGTAACACCTCTTCTACCATTATTAGTAAAGGTGGAACTATTCGCACGAGTTGATGAATTTTCAAGACAGGTCAATCCATCTCTCCCATTATTGGAAATGTAAGACCCTATCAAACGAGATGTTCCATTACGAAGAATGTTAATACCATCACCATTATTATTGGAAATTGTTATATTATTATTCTGTCCTAAAATAATTCCAGAAGTATTACTACAACCTCCTGCACAGTTGGTGATACTTACACCATCTAGCACTGCACTTCCACCAAAAACTAGAGCAAGACCTCGACCACGGAAATTATGAATAGAGGCATTATTTAGCTGAATAACACCTCCAAGACCTCCTAATAGTCCGTTCTGAACTAGTATTCCATCATTTGGTTGAGAGGGGTTGCTATCCACAAAGTTCCCCCTAATAAGGATATTACTGATATTTAAAGAAGTTTCTGGACCAACAGTAATGCCAGTGGTGTTATTAAACTGCCATATTGTGTTAAAGTAATTTTTTAATACTGTGTCATTATTTGATTGAGAACTAGAGGTATATCCTCTAATGGCAGCACCACCATTACCACCATTCAGTGTCGCTCCGAAGGGTCTAGTACCTGTAGGTGTGGCTCCGACATATCTGATTTGAGAGCCCTGAGGATGGTCCAATCTGATTGAGGAAGTGAATGTATAAGTTCCTGAACCAACCGAAACTGTAACTGTCACATTACTCTTAATACGTCTTTGAGATAAAAATTCTGCAGCCTTTGTTGGTGTCGCCCAAGGAAAACTTATACTTCCATCACCAGTTGAATCATTACCATTGGTCGTTACATAAAGAGTGAGATTTGAAGTTATGATTAGAGATGTGGAACCTGCTAATTGCGAATTGGCGATGGTTCCCACAAGAGATGATGCTCTGTAATCAGTAGCATCTTGTAAATTAAATGCTGGTGTAGGATCCGCTTGGCCGAGACTTAATTCAACACCACCATAAGAAACTTCTGAGTTGGATAACTTACCATTTGAGATAGAACCTGCTAACTGATCATTAGTGATGGTTCCGGTTAGATTTGTAGTTGGTAAACTTCCACTAAAAGATGTTGCAGTAATAACACCAGCGAGATTTACATTACCCGTTCCAGTAATATCATTATTATTAACATCAAGATTTCCACCTAATTCAGGACTTGTATCACCTACAATGTCAGTACTAACACCAGTCAGTGAACTATATCGATAACCAGTAGCATCTATTAAATTAAATGCTGGAGTGTTATCTGTACTACCAAGACTGAGTGGTACACCACCATAAGAAACAGATGAGTTTGCTAACTTATTATTTGCAATAGAACCTGCCAACTGGTCATTACTGATGGTCCCACTGAAAGATACGGTTACAATTCCTGCAGAAGCTGGAGTTGCTGATAGATTTGATCCAAAATTAATCGTTCCTGCAGTACCGACAGATACATCATTATCAAGAATAATTACCTCAGCAATATCACTTGCACCACTTGTTATTGTATGCGTGCTAATATCAGTAATTCTGCCATCAGATACTGTAATTTGCAATATAGAACTTTCACTTCCATATGTTGCATCTGGAGCATCAACAGTACCAGTTAAACCAATACCAGAACCAGTTATAGAATTACCAGTAGATATAGTTACATCACTCTCAAAATCTCCATTAACAACAAAATCGCCGAAAACAGTTACAGTTGAAACTCCAGTTTCTCCAACTCCATCTATAAGAAGAGCAGTAGTAATACCCACAAAATTTCCAACTTCTTCAAATGTACCTACTGTGTCGTCATCATTAATCAATTGGAATTCGTGCATTCCAGACAAGTACCTGATTCTATCTGTTCCAAATTGACTATGATTATCATTACCTTTATAAAGAAGTAGTTCCGAATCCTCTGGATAATTATAAATTCTTTCACCAATATAAGTATGAGTGTATGGTACTCTGGATGCAATTTGTTGAACTCCGGGAGAAATTACCCCATCCCAAAAAGTTCCATGAAACGCAATAAAGTTTGATGTTGTAGAGATACCAACTCTAACATTTCCATCAGCTTGAAGAGCAATATCTCCTGCAGTACTAATCTCAGCACCTGGAGTTGTATTTTTTGCAATGTGAACTCTTGCTGTTGGTAGAGTTGTTCCGATTCCAACATCTCCTGGTCCAGTGACAACCAACCTTTGATATAGATTATCATGTGTTGCAGCACCATCAATTGTTCTAAGATCTTCAGATGGAATTGGATGACTATAAGTATCAATATGAACTTCTGCTGCCGCTAATCTGATTCTATCTGCACCAGGTTCTCTAGTTGGAGGAGTAAATGGGAACGGGTCATTACCTTTGAAAAGTAGTAATTCAGATTTTTGTCCAACTCTTAAGTTTGGATCTGAACTTGGATTATCGTTTCTATATACGTCATCATATACTCTTTCAGCAATAAAACTATGAGTATATAAGTGGAAATTCTTCTCATCAACACCAGGATCAAGAGATCCATCCAAATAAGTTCCATGAAATGCAATATAGTTGGTTGTTGATGAGAATCCAACTCTTACATTTCCATCAGCTTGAAGAGCAATGTCGTTGTTTTCGTTAGGTCCAATATGTACTTTAGCATTTGCAGAAGTTGTTCCAATTCCTACATCACCAGAAATATATGTATTCCCTTGAACCTGTAGAATATTATCAGTCCCATTGGCATTTACTTCTATTGAAGAATTTGTAGCACTACTATTATTTGATCCAATTAATATGTTTCCGCCAGTTCCAACAAATAATCTATTATTTACTCTACCTGGAAATCTATCTCTAAGTGCTAATCCATTTGGTCCACCATATACATCCCAATATGATGTATTTGTTGTTATAGTAGAATTCCAGGTTTGGAATTCCACAGCAGAGTCTAGTGTTGAACTATCAGCAATTCTTGCGATTTTGACAGTTGCTGAAGTGTCAATAAAGTTAATAGGTCTAAATGCTTTGATTCCGGTCGTTGCATTAAAATCTAGAAGATTATCAAAGTTCAAATTTAAATGGTTTCTATTACCAGCAATAATTTTACCCACTAAGGATAAATTACCAATAACTTCTAATCTTTGTGAAGGATCATCTGTACCAATACCAATTGAACCAGCAGAACCTACACGAACTCTTTCTGTTCCAGCAGTTTCTATTGTGAAATTATCATTTGATGGAAATCTAATTGAAGTATCTGTATCACCTATATGAGTAATTTTATCCGCAATAGAAATATCACCTGAAAAATTAGCAGATGTTGCTGTGAGTACTCCAGTTACAACTAAAGTATCTGTATTGATACTGCCAGTATTTGCAACTCCAGTAAGACCAGAACCATCACCAAAGAATGATGTCGCAGTAACTATACCAAGAGTTGATACTCCAGTCACAACTAAAGTATCTGCATTAATGTTTCCAGTTTTTGCAACTCCAGTAAGACCAGAACCATCACCAAAGAATGATGTTGCTGTTACAATTCCCGTAAGATTTATATTTCCTGTTCCAGTAATATTATTATTATTAACATCTAAATTACCACCTAATTGTGGACTAGCATCTCCTACGATATTTGTTGAAATTCCCGTAAGACTATCATAAGGATAATTAGTGGCATCACTTAAATCAAATGCAGGAGTGTCATCACTACCTCCTAAAGATAGTTGAACTCCACCATAAGAAACTGTGGAGTTATCTAAAGAACTGTTTGGGATATTTGTTAAAGATCCACCAGAACCAGAGAATGTAGTTGCTGTTACAATTCCCGTAAGATTTATATTACCTGTTCCGACAATATCATTATTATTAATATCAAGATTACCACCCAATTGAGGGCTAGTATCACCCACAATATCTGTAGTTACTCCGGTAAGACTATTATATGGATAATTAGTAGCATCACTTAAATCAAATGCTGGAGTGTTATCGGTACTACCAAGACTTAAGGTAACACCACCATAAGTAACACTATCATTTACAAGTTTGTCATTAGAAATATTACCTGATAACTGCGAATTATCAATAGTTCCACTCAAGGATACGGTTACAATTCCTGCAGATGCTGGAGTTACTGAAAGATTTGATCCAAAATTAATCGTTCCAGCAGTACCTACAGATACATCATTATCAAGAATGACTATTTCTGCAATGTCACTTGCACCTGTGGTTAAGGTATGTGTGTTGACATCGGTAATTCTTCCATCAGTCACAGTAATTTGTAACAGGGCACTTTCGCTTCCATATGTTGCATCTGGAGCATCAACAGTCGCGGTTAGCCCTATACCCGATCCAGAGAAGGATGTGCCAGTGACAGCTCCAGAAACTTGAACATCCCCATCAACATCCAGTTTAGATGATGGTAGAGTAGATCCTATACCAACACGATCATTAATAATATTGACAGATAATATATTATCTGAAACTAAATCACCACTCTCTCTGGTTTTTCCCATATCCCTTTTCTAACTATTTATTAGAAGTTTGTAAATCAAGACGTTGTTAATACCCAATAAGATGTCAAGTAAGACCATTATCTCTTTTATTTAATATTCTATATCCTAATGAAAAACCATTATCAAAATTAAATTCGTTATACATTAGTTTCTCTCCGCTTTGAGGGTTTCTACTTCTGCCTTCAGTTCCTTAATTGATTCAATAAGAAGTCCAACTAAGTTTCCATATGCCACAGTCTTTGTTCCATCCTCAGTGGTGGTTACAACTTCAGGTAAAACTTTTTCAACTTCTTGTGCAATCACACCAGACTTTCTGGATTTATCCTCCAAGTCCTTACGAGTAAATGTTACACCACGAATTTGTGATACTTTATTTAATGCATCAGGAATAACCTCAACATCCTCTTTAAGTGTGATATCAGAGAAAGCAGTAACGTCACCTGTTGCAGTCAGTGCTCCATAAATTTGTACGCCACCAGAAGTGGTCCTTAACCTTTCTCCATTGTTTTCATAAAGTCTAACATAAGTTCGAGCAGTGTTATACATCTCAATTATTGTACTATGATTGGTTCCACTAGTATTCTCGCCTTGGTGATATACAGTACCTTGTGAGTGATTGTAGTTTCTGAAAAAAGTACTTGTACCATCGTGCCACATTCTATAATCAGAACCAGCTCCAAGTCTCAATGAGTCATTATCACCCAATTTGGTGTAGTTATTACCCCATTCTTGAACCTCAGAACCAGCACAAACAACGCGGAACTGGTCAACAGCATGGAACTGAATGTAGTTGTTCGTATCACCATCATGAACTATTGCACTAGGAATAGTAACGTTTCCTGTGAAAGTTGGTGAAGCAATTGGTGCTAAAGCAGAACCCTGAATACCATCAACAGTATCAGCATCAAGACCAGAACCAGCACCATCGTTACCAGTGTGCCAAACAATATTTGAACCAGCAGCTCTAACTGTTTGCCCAGTATTTCCGAGATAAATTGTTCTGTTAGAGGCATACCAATTAAAGTAAAGATTTCCGTTTGCTGGAGAATCTATATGAAGGTTACCGCTGGATCTAATTCTTGAAATGTCATTGCTGTTAGATGAACTCCAACCACCAAAGTAAATGTATTTGGTAGAGTAAGAAGAACTTCGTGTTCTAAGAACCTCTGTATTGCTTGCATGACCTGTAATTATAGCACTAAGAGTATCATTAGCATTAGACCTTAGGTAATTGCCATCAGATGCTGTTGCAGTCACTCCAAGATATGTTCTGATTAAAGCAGTATCATTACAGAAACGAACATAGTTATCATTACTATTGTTAGTTCTAAACGCAAGAGCACCATTAATATAACTATTGTTTCCGTAATTTGGTCTTAAAAGACGACAATTAATATCAGCAGATCCATTTCTACTAACTACAGTATTAGCAGTAGCATTGACATCTAGGTTTTGACCATCAAGGGTATCGGCGTCAAGACCAGAACCTGAACCATCATTACCAGAGTGCCAGACAGTGCCGCTACCAACTGTGAAACCACCATCAGCACGAATCATACGTGGAGTGAAGATATTTTTAGCAGTCTCTTGGTTGATTCTTAACCAAGTAGTATCTTCACATCCAATCTCGCCCATTCTTGTAGTTCCGTTATAAAACTGAATGTGATCGGAAACGTTATTATCTGCCTTCTTGATGAGTATTCTAGAATTATCGCCACCGTCTCCTACATTGAGGTCACCCTTATACAGACTAAGGTTACCTGAGTCCGAGAATCCAAAAACTGCATTATCGCCACTGTCTCGAATATACCAGCTATCACCCGCTGTCTGGAAGTCCATGTAGAAATCACTTCCGTTATAGAAGAAGGAAATGTCATTGTCTGTTCCCATCTGCAGGTTTAGGTTATCATTGAAACGCAAGAAACCGCCTGTCTTATAGTCGTTCTGATCAGACCTTACGAAACTTCCAGCGTTAAAACCATCAAGTAAGTCAGCATTTAAGTTAGTTACTACTTGAGTGCTATCAACTGTAAATGGAGAAGTAGAACCAGATGTACCACCATTAAATGCAGGTCTATTGGTGAAACTTAATGTACTTCCAGATGCACTACCAAAAATGCAAGTACCAAATGTGATTAGTTCGTTGCTATCAAATGCCCAACCAATTGATGATGTACCAATTCTTAACCAACCATTTGCAAAAGTTCCACCTGCAATCGTTCCTGGTCCATTAGGAATTTCTATTCCACCACCAAAATAACTTGGAACATTATTGTTTATGTAAACACCATAAGCTGTTGTAGGTAAAGTTCCCGAATAGTTACCATAAAGTAAGTAAGATGTATTTGTCTGTTCGACATTAGTGTTATTATCAATCTCTGCTCGTAATGCATAACAAGGTCCATAGAGATCTGTTGTTCCATTTATTTCTATTTCACTATAGACTCCATAAGCAGTACCAACTGCTGCTGAGTCTGCGGCACAATATGACTTAAAATATCCTCCATACTGATTATTAGTATCAGAATTACTATTATCTGAATGTGCAAATGCTTGTACCCCATAAACATTAGATACTGCTCCAGCACCCCCATTATCTTCAGCAAAGAAATAACCACCATAAACACTACTTGTAGTTCCTGTAGTTGGAGTAGCAGTTGCATTGACATAAAGTCCATTAACCACATCAGCATCACCTGTGCTATCTAAATCAATGTAGATTCCATATGCACGGTGTTCATTGGAAGTATCTCCACCAGTATTGGTAGAGTTGATATCCATATAGATTCCACCCTGCTCACGATCAGAAGTTGCAACTTGAGATCCTGATAATGTCTGTGAAATTTCTTGAGCAAAATAAAAGTCGTTATTGGTATCGGTTACAAAGTTTTCAATTCGTAATGCACCATTCTCGTTATTGTCCGAGTCAATAATTAATGGAGCAGTTATCTCAGAAGCAGTATCAGACCTCAAGAAACTACTTGCTTGTAAACCATCAAGAGTATCAGCATCTAACCCAGACCCAGAACCATCATTACCTGCGTGCCAGATGGTATTATATGCTCCACCACTTCTAACAGTAAGTGAATTTAGGTCTGCACCGTTATAACCTGTAATACGAATATTTCCAGAACTTGTTGCAGCGCCTTGACCAGTCCCCCCTGCTTGAAACCACAAATAACTGCCAGAAACTACGATTCTCCCTGCTGTCGAGACATCTGACTCGTTCAAGACTATTTGTGGTTCACTATTTGAAATGGTGAGACCACCACTCATGGTGTCGGAAGTGTCAGACCTTAGGAAACTTGCACTACTAATACCATCAAGAGTATCAGCATCAAGACCAGAACCTGAACCGTCGTTACCAGCGTGCCAGACTTTGTTGCCAAGTACTTGTAGACCAGCAGTCCTTGTAAGCCTCATTATCTCGCCATAGTTAATATGACTTGATAGCCAGTACCAACCAGTAGAATCGTTATTTTGTGCATATTCTACGAAAGATGTTTTATTTACAGCAGTAACACTTAATCCACTTTGATTGGCAACGCCTGCTCTTATTCCAATAAAATGGTTATTGTTGTCGTATCCTTTTATTAATCCGTATGTATTATTACCACCAGTCTGGACAAGAAGTTCTCCGTTTCTAACCTCAACATCATTGTCAAAATATGCAGAACCATCTCCTTTGACCCAGAAAGTATCTGCAAGAGTTGTTCCTTTTGCTGCTCTAAAAGCATAACTCGTTGCAGAAGTGCTATATGCATCATAGTGCATAAATGAAGCAGAAGCTGTCTCGGAACGGTAATCATTCGCATTACGAACCAATACTCCACCTCGCATTGAAGTTGAGTTAATATCAATCTGAGTTTGAATAGATCTTCCACCGTAAGTTACGTTTGCAGAATATCCTCCTGCAGCAAAGGAATAAAGTCCTGTAGCAGAGTCGTTAGCATCAGACCTCAAGAAACTTGCACTACTAATACCATCAAGAGTATCAGCATCAAGACCAGAACCAGCACCATCAACTGTTTTAATTAAAGTTAAAATTTCAGCAGCAGTTTGATCTGCTGTTGCACCTGACTCAATACCATCCAGTTTACTACCGTCAGACGCAATATCACGACCGTCAACTGTACCTGTAACCGAGATATTTCCAGTTACGTCAACACCACTTCTCGCGGTGATAAGTCCTATAGAGTCAACATTAGTTACATCTTCATAAGTTAATGTTCCTGCAATACTTACGTTACCGGAGAATGTTCCACTACCAGTTATATTGATATTACCAGTCCCAGTAATGTCATTACTATTAAGATCTAAATTGCCACCAAGTTGAGGTGTTGTATCATCAACAAGATTAACCATTACACCGGATACTTGGGAATGAGTTAATCCGGTTAAGTTGGACCCATCACCATAGAATGATGATGCAGTAATTATACCACTAGTGTTTACTGAAACTGTTGTTCCAATACCAACTGATGCTTCTTCTTCAATCTCTACAATTTGATTACTATGATTTCTGCGAGTTTTTCGGAAAAAGACCTTACCTCTTCTTTGCCTAAAAATAACTGGCTCATCATCTTCATCATCAGAATCAAGACGAATCTCATTAAGACCCCGAATTGTTTTTGCATTAGCGTCAAGAACAATAGAACTTGTTCCAATACTTAAAATACCAGTTACTCTTGCATTTCCCTGAACAACCAAATCTTCATTATATGTAATACCAGAACCTACAGGATCAACATGAAGTTTTGATGTAGTAACGACACCAGCAACATTTATATTTCCAGATGCGGCAATTTCACCATCCTCATCTATTCGGAATAACTCAGTACCACTTCCACTGTCCCCATTTGAAACTACGTTGAATATTTTATCTGTAGAACTATTATTACTATCAATTGCTATTTGTACACTACCTCTACTTACTACAGATAATGTATCAGATGAAGAGACATTAAGAATTTTTGGATAACCAGGATCTGATACATTAATTTCAATTCTATCACCAATTGGATCTTCAGTTCCAAATCTAGCAACGGATCCAGAACCTCTAACATCAAGTCTACGATTTGGATTATTTGTACCAATGCCAATATCTCCATCTTTGGTGATACGCATTTTTTCTGTGGGGACCGTATCACCAGTTGAAGATCTTGTGTAAAATGCTAGTTCTCCTCTGAAGTCGTCATTATCAAATTCTTGATATGTAATTAAAGCTGCTGGATGTGTATCATCTACATTGGCAGCAAAACCAATACCAAATTCTTCCTGTGATGATGCACTTCTTGTTTGAGTGGCAATACGAATAACTTCAGTTCCAGGTCCATTAAAGGTAGAAACTCCAGTTACATTGAGACTTCCGGTATCTATCGTATCACTAACTATATTTGCAGTATTCGCGAGACCTGTAATAGTTACAGAACCTGTGGAACTATCAATAGAAATATTATCACCAGCAGTAATTGAAGTTACAAGTCCAGATAAAGTAGAACCATCACCATAATATGAAGTTGCTGATACAATACCAGTAAGGTTAATATTACCTGTTCCAGTAATATCATTACCATTGACATCCAAATTTCCACCAAGTTGTGGAGTAGTATCACCCACAATATTAGTAGTGATTCCAGTAAGAGAATCATATGGATAATTGGCGGCATCAGAAAGATCAAATGCTGGAGTTGCATCTGAACCACCAAGACTTAATGATACACCACCATAGGATACAGTTGAGTTAGATAACTTACTATTTTCGATAGAACCTGCTAATTGAGCATTAGTAATGGTTCCTGTGAGATCAGTTGTTGCTAAACTGCCATCAAATGAAGTTGCTGTCACCACTCCAACAGCATTAATGCCCCCAGAAGTTACATTGATACCACTTCTCGCGGTGATAAGTCCTATAGAGTCAACATTAGTTACATCTTCATAAGTTAATGTTCCACCAATACTTACATTACCTGAAAAGTTTGCAGATGATGCGGTAATGATGCCAGAAATATTTGCATCACCACTTACGTCCAGTTTAGATGATGGTAGAGTAGATCCTATACCAACACGATCGTTATCAATATCGGTGGATATTAAATTATCTGAAACTAAATCACCTATTCTGGTTTTTCCCATATCCCTTTTCTAACTATTTATAGTTAAGATATAAATATTTAATAATAAATTATATGATGAAAAATTTGTCTGAATTGGGTTGGCAATATTTACCAAAAATCATTACAAAAGAAGAAGCAATATCAATAAAATATAAGAATCTTTGTTGGTTTCTTAAAGATTTAGGTTCTCTTGAAGGTCATTGGGATAGAGAAAGGGGAAGAGTATTGACTTGTTATGCACCTCCTACATGTGCATATATTATACATAGAGTCAAACCAATACTAGAAGAAGCATTAGGAGAAGAACTCATACCTACTTATTGGTTCTCTACTACTTATCATAATAAAGGGTGGATGAACTGCCACACCGATAGACCTTCTTGTGAAGTATCTGTCACCATGAATATATGTGGTGATGCCAAATGGCCTATCAAACTTAAAGATCTCACCGGAAAAAGAAGAGAAGTTGTAACTCCTGTTGGAGAGGGTCTGGCATATTTAGGTACAATAGTTCCTCATTGGAGAAGTCCATTAAGAACTCATGATAATGATAGATTTATGCAACTCTTCTTGCATTATGTGAGAAAGAATGGGCAATATGCAGAATATGCATATGATAAAAATCAAAAGTGTTATGATTTACTCAATGGATATTAATAAATCTTTACACCATACTTCTCTTCAAGTTCTTTATTAACTTGCTCCATTGTTTTCATTCCTTGAATAGTCATCCAATTTACCATAGCATAACGAGTTCCCGAAATAACTGGTTCTACTTTATGAAGATAATATTCTGACGATGGAAATGCAATTAATAATCCTGGTTCTGGTCTAATACGAATTCTTAGTTCTGGAAATACAAATTCACCTCCCTCAAAATCATCATTTAAAAATATTACAGTCGATAAATCTCTATCTGCAGACTTTTTCCAAATTATAGAACCATCAGGATTCTTCCATTTTGATACACCATCGACATGAGCATTGTAGTGTCCACCTTGCCCATATACAAGTAACTGAGGGATTTCGCTATCATTTATTTTAAACCCATAATGAGGATTGATAACATTATCAACAATATTTTGATAAAGGTCTTTTACCTCTTCAAGAATATTTGAAATATCTGCACTTTCTACATCTCTTATGTTTAAATCAATCTTACCTTGACCAGAAGAACTATTGTTTATTTTCTTTTCATTTGCTTTATGTGGATCAAAAACTCCCATTCTTTCTTTTGTTGTATTCTTTGCATGTTCAATTAAAAAATTAATTCCTTCCTTCGATACAACATTTGGCTGTATCAAAATGTTCATTATTGGGTGATTCATGGTTTATAACAATAAAATTACTTTTTAAGTTTCTGATTAAACAATGATTTGACTTCCTTCTTTTTTTCCTCATCAAGACCTGAAAAATATTCACCATACATATCAGTGATTTCTGAAATTCCTTCATTTACACTTTTTTGAAGACTATCAAGTAAACCAATGGGATCATTTAAATCACCAAATGAACCTTTGATTTTATTGATACCGTCCTTTAAAACAGTAGGAGCAATAGACCTTCTCATTGAACGAATATTACCAGAATTAATACCAGTTTTTGATGACAATAAATCGTCGTAAGCCTGACTTGCTAGTCTACGTTGCCAATAATTAGGTTGATCCTCATCATATTGTTCTTTAGTTATCAACTTACCTCCATTTAATTCTATTAGACGATTAATTATCTTATCAAAAAAATCAAGTTCATCCACAGCTTCTTTAAAACCTTTATTAAGATCCTGAATCAAAATATTTAAATTGAATTCGTCTATATCATACCAACATAATTCTTCTCCACCATCACGAGTCTTCCACCATATTGGTTCTGTCTTATCCTTTCCTTCCCACTTATAGTTAAATTCTCTAAAAGCTTTTTTTGCATCTACAATTCTAAAAAGTAAAGCTTCCGCAACAGATTTTCTATTAACAAGTGCTGATTTGAATGCAGAAGGAATTGTATAGTTATCGTGTATAATAAACTTTTCAATTTGAAAGTTTGTCCTACCCTGTGCAAGTTCTACTTCACTTTCACTCCAACGATTTATTTCATTTAAAACTTTGAATAAAAATTCATTATTTTCATTCAATACATCAGAAGATGATGCTAAAGCTATAGATTTGTAATTTTCATTCATAAACATTATCTATTGTTATCATTATTTATAATTACTATTTTGATAATACTCCCGATGACTGCGCACTTGAACCAGGAGGATAACTGGGTTGGTTATTTGCAGCGTTTGAAATTGTTTCGTTTGAAAAATCTATACGTTTTGTCTTGATGGGGGTTGGACCTCCTGGTTCAGTATAATATCCATAGTCTTCTGAAGAAATTGAATTACCAGTGCCACTTACATTTGTAGGATTATTATTTCCTGGTGATGATATTGTCTCATTACATAAATCAAAACGTACAACTGTGTTATGATATACTAAGTTATTATATGGTGGAGCGGGTCCGCCGTCAAATCCACCGATGAAATAACCATAACTTTTATTATATACATTAGCAGTATTCGCCTTTGCTGATGGAAGTGTTGCAGGTGAATTTGCCACTGTTTCATTTGCAAAATAAAGACGTTCTATTGTATTTTGATATGGTGGGTAATAAAACCCACTTGATCCATTAGCAAAATATGCATTATCTGCAGAATTTGAACATTTATGCTGGTATTTACTTAACACCAAATTATTTCCTGGTAGAGAACTGGTCTCATTTGAAAAATTAATACGTTGAATAGTTCTAATTGTATTGTTAGGTGTAAAACCACCAGCCCACCAACCATAGTCAGCATTAAATGCTGTAGCAGTATATGCAATTTTATTACTATTTCCAATAATCATACTACCAGGTGGATTTGACCACGTATTATTTGAATAAGTAATTTTATAGATTGCGTTCGAATATACTCCATATGCGGGCGCAGATAATCCACCACCAAAGAATCCTTCACCATTACTATCGTCCGATATACCACCTTGATTACGTATTGGAATGAAGGTTGATGTAGTGGTTGAATAGGTCTCATTTGAAAATGAAAATAGCCTTGTATCTTTTTTAAAACTAGTGGGGTATGGAGCTGTAAAATCACCTCCTCCTACTATATAACCAGTGGTTACACTTACTCCTTGAGGATGACCACCACTTGCAGAAGCTCCTTGAAAATCTTGTAAACTAATTGTACCTGAAGCGGGAATGCCTGAGGCTACACCATAATATTCATTAATTCCAATGGGATTTGTTCCTCCAAAAACATTTTGAACATCGCTAAGTGAAATTGTTCCAGTGGGAAGAGATCCACTTCCTCCTGTACAATGTGGTGGATTGGGAAGTGGTACTGGAGACGGAGATGGGGTAGGAGATGGGGATGGGCTTCCAATAAAACTCCATACACCAATATATCTTTTATCTAATGCACTATATCCTTTTGAAAATCCATTATCGTGGTCAAAATAATTATTCATCAGTTACCCTCCTCCAATTTTGCTTTTAAATCATCAATCTGTTTTTGTTGTTCCTTTATTGCTTCAATTAATACTCCAACCATATTTCCATAAGCAACAGTCTTTGTTCCATCTTGAGCAGTTCTTACAACTTCTGGAAGGACTGCTTCAACTTCTTGTGCAATCACACCTGACTGCCTAGGTTCATCATCTATATCTATACGATCAAAAGTTACACCACGAATCTGAGATACTTTATCTAGTGCATTGGGAATAACTTCAATGTTCTTCTTAAGGTTGATATCAGAGAAAGCAGTGACGTTATTTGAAGCAGTAATAGCACCACTATTACTAATCCTTACAATATCACTACCGCTTCTACGGAAAACACAAACTTCTGTAGAATTAGCACCAGCAGCAATGTAGAAACGATTGGAGTGGTATTCAATCTTACCTATATCATTTCCTGGATTTCCTGACCAAGTTTCATTACCTTCTTCCAGGAAATAAAGGTTTGGGGATGTTCCATCATTTGAATAATAACGAAGACCCCACTGATTAGCTGCATTTAGAAATCCAATAGAAGAAGCATTATCTGCATAAAGACTTGCTCTACGAGTCGTTCCATTTGTTTTGAACTCAATTCTTATACTGTTGCCAGCGTCTCTTACCGTCCATTGGTCTGTTCCGTCTGAAACAAAATGGCATCCGGTTGCTTCGTTATAAAGTCCTTCTCCCGCATTATAATTACGGAACCAATTATCTGCATAAAAGTCGTCAGCACGGACATTCTTACCGGAAGTTGCCCAAGTGTAACCATCAAGATTATCAGCATCAAGACCAGAACCAGCACCATCTGAAGTGCTAGTCCAAACTTGCTGCCAAGGATACCAACCTCCGTTATTCCAACCTGTTCTTAGAGCTATCTTATTTCCAGTATGTGGGGTATAGAGTTGACATAATCCGTTTCCATTTGCCTCAAAAACTGTTAAAACTCCATATCTGTAAATCCCAGGTATTGCAGATTCTGGGTTATTTGTTCCAGTATATGTGGATGAACTAACAACTCCATACATTCCAGGTTCTGTTATATCCCAACTTGTAGAAGCACCTAGCGCACTTCCTCTATCGCAGACGAAAGCAGATTTTTGCGATCCATCAAGTAAGTCAGCATCAAGACCAGACCCAGCACCATCATTTGCTGCGTTCCATATTTTTGTCCATCCTGCATAACTTCCACTATCATAATGACGGTTATACAAATCACCGTTATCATAAAAACTACCAGCAATTTGATGTCCCCAACCATTAGTACTATTTGTATGTCTTATGTTTATAAATGAATACCAAGTGTTTGTGGGAGCGTTATTAGCAGTTCCAAATACATCAAAGAATCCAGATCTTAAATTCTGTGCTGTATTCGTGTTCGCCGTTGTGCCAAGATTATTTGATCCGTATGGTATCCTGTCTGCCTGAATGCCGTCAATCGTATCAGCATCAAGACCAGAACCAGCACCATCATTACCTGCGTGCCAGACTGTGCTACCACCGGCAGAGAAAGAACCAGCGTAAACAATACTATTGCCACCGTTTTTATAAGTTGTATCAGAGCAGAAGTGCCAAGTGTTAGTCGAATCGTTGTGCCAGACATGATCGATATTGCTTCCGGTTCTGGTTGCGAAAGCACCGTCCGCGTCGTTTGCTATAAAAGCACCGTTATTAGAGTAAAAGTCCTTACCATTAGAACTTACACCGCCACTAAGTGTAATCTGACCAGTAGCAGTACTATTGGCATCAGACCTCAGGAAACTTGAAGCATGAAGTGTATCAACAGTATCAGCATCCATACTATTTCCAGCGCCTTCGTCTGCTATAGTAAGAATTCTACTACCATTAACTTTTGCGACTCCATTACTCCCTGGTAGTAAATTAATACCACCAATTAAAGTTGTTCCACCTTGTCCAAGCGCAAGATCAGCACTAGCGTCCCATTTAAGCAAAGTTCTGATATATCCGTTAGTATATCCAGCAATTCTCTGACCACTTCCAAATGCAAATGCTACCTCTGTTGCAGTATCAGTTCCAGTGCCACCACCGGGAGGGTCAAATGTTGCAAGTGTGGAGTTACCAACAAATGGTCCACCAAAGGTAGTTCCTTTTATATCAAGTGCGTAATCGGGATTAGTTTTTCCAATACCAATTAATGGTGTTGTTTCAAATGGTGCAAGTAATATAGTTCCATCTGAATTTACATCAATACTTGGAACACCAGATACATCATTAACTGAAAAAATACTACCGCTGGTTAAATTATTCGTGACTGAAAATAATTGTCCAGCACTTCCTTCAAAAGATAAAGTACCCCCATCAAGGTCGATTGCACTAACAGTGATTGTAGATGAACTGCTAGAAGTTGCACCAGTAAATTCAATTTTAGGGTCATCAGTGCTTGACCCACTATTAGGAGTTATAAGAATATCTTTATCAGAAAGTGCCATTTACTTATAAAATTCCTTTTATTATGTATTTAGATACCAAATCTTCCTCTGAGTGCATTAAAGTTTTGTTGAACTTCTGATGCTGTAAGAACTCTATTATAACAAATAAGATTTGCTATTTGACAAGTAGTGACCTGAGTTGGTCTACCGTTTAAATTCCACCCGTTTGGTCCTGCACTACCATTAGAATTTGTTACTTCATGATCAGCATTGATATAAAGAGAATAACTATCGGAATTTAAATCTCCAGTTCCTGTAAACATTCTCCACGTTGTATCTGCTGTGGGTGATGAAATATTATTAACCCATCCTTCCGCATAATAATCTCCATAAGTTGTGTCATGATGAGCCAATAACCAATTATTACTATATGAATTTATGGTTCTTCCAACATCCCCATTGACATTCTTTCTTACGAAAGACATTACAGTATAATTACTAGATGATAAATTTAAACTTGTGTTTTGTCCGTATCCATTTAAATCGTCTGGAAAATTTAAAACACCAGCAAATGAATTTACATGAGTAACTGCAGAACCCAGTGTAATATTATGTCCATTACCACTTATATCGGTCCAAGTAGTTCCACTACCTGGATATGATTTTGTATTTCCTGCATCAACAAGCATTACTAATCCGTTAGTAACTATTCGTGGTGAATGTGCAAGTCCCATATTAATCTCCCTCAGAAGTCCATTCTTCTGTTTCTAAAATGTCGTTTATTTGTGTTCTGGTATACGGACCTTCTACTTCCGAATTGATAACAAACTCGGGTGGCATATCACCCTCCCAATTCACATAAGTCTTTGTTTGATCAACAGATTTACGCAATGTATCTTCAGTAGGATCTGTTATATAAGTCCAATCAAGGTTAGAAATTTCTGTTGTGGAAATAACGTAATAATTTGCTGACATAATAGAAATATTTTAAATATTTAGATACCAAATCTTCCTCTCAGGGCAATGAAGTTTCTTTGAATTTCTGATGCTGTGAGTGCTCTGCTGTATATGGAAAATGTTGCTATCTTACCATTAGTAAATTGATTTGTTGTGTGTTGAGACCTCATTAAGAACAAATTGGTATTTGCCAAATTAATATCAGTCGTCATAGTAAATGGAGTTCCAGTTAGTGTATTATTAATGTACATACTACAAGTTCCACTAAGTCTTTTAAATACGACATTATACCAAACACCAGTACTTGGAGTCCAACTAAATGTCCCTCTCAACGCACCTTCAGCATAAACGTTAACTCCACTTGCACCTGTTTGATATCTAAACAATAAAGTATCCGACCAAGAACCATTTTCAAATATAGTATCAACATCAGTTGTATCAAAGTTAATCCAAGTAGAATATGTGAAGTCATTAGTTCTTGGAACTAATCCACTGTTTGATAGAGAAATATAAGTACTATCACTTGTGATATCAAAGTATCCATTAGTAAAAGTAGGACTTCCATTTACAGTAGCATTCCTTCCATTACCACTTAAATCTAAAGTTCGTTCATTAAAACTACTATCAAGTGTATATTCTTTCGTGAACTCAGTCGCAGTTGACCCTCTTTCTATTTGTAATCCATCCCACCATACATTTATTCCAGTACCACCAGATTGTGGACCATCAAGTCTCATTTGAAGAAATGCTGTATTTGAATTTGAAAATGTTCCGGTGTATGATACTCTCGTCCAAGATGTTGATATATTCACAGTCGTATTAGGAATTTCAACAAATGTCCCACCTGAATTCGCGCCGAATAGTAAAAGTTCGCCGGTAGTGCTTTGAGATGCCTTGACATATACACTTATTGTCCAAGTTTCTCCAGAGACAGCATTGGCAAGATTCCATATTGATGAGTTATAAGAAACGATATGTGGATCATTATTAGTCACTGCCATTTTCAATGGAGTATTTCCTACTGGAGAAGATATTGTATCTCTCGATAAAGTACTATTTGATGCGTTGGCATCGCCTCTGGTATCAACATACCATCCATAAATGTCTGTTCCTCTTGGAAAAACATTTGGACTGAATGACTTCTTATTGCCTGCATCAATTGCTAATACCAATCCATCTTCTTCTGAGTTAGGTCCTGAATATACTCCCATTAGACTCCAAACCTCTCTCTATGTGCATTAAAGTTTTGTTTAAACTCATCATCAGTCAATATTCTATCGTATAAGAATACTGGACCCATATAAGCGGTATTATTACCAGAAATGTTTATCTTAAATTCATTTATATCCCCATAACCCGCAACATCTCTAGTTTGTGTCTGGGTACTCACTAAATCACCTTGAGTATAGTGTTTAAATACTGTATTATTGTGAGAAACTCCAAGACACCACCAAGTCTGATCATCCCATTGAGATGCACTCATGTGTCCAAATGTAAGCCAACTACTTATACTGTAATCTTTTTGATAACCTAATATATATGAATTAGTCGTTTGTCTTGTATCAACAGTATAAAAATAATTATGAGAAGAATTGGTGTCATCTAACATTATAACACCTCTATAATCACCGGGAGTTGTTCCAGTACTTCTTACCCAATAAATCATAGACCAAACTTCATGATTTAAGTTGGGGGATAGACTTACAACTATTCCAGTTGAATAATTATGATCTAAAACTGTTCCTGCAATTGTATCATTTGCGGATACTAAAGTTGTTGGTGTCCCACTTTCAGTTCCAGTTAAACTTAGTAATGATGTTCCTCTTGTTTTGTTTGATGCTACTGTTTGGTTATAATCACTGACTGTTGAACCTTTCTCTAATTGTGCTCCCCAAATGTAAAAAGTAGTATTAATATTATTTGGAATACAAGGATACCAACTTGATGTTGTAGTTACAGTTGCTGTGGTTGAAAATCTTTGCCATGTAGTTGTTGCAGTATGTGTCACAACCCCTTGTCCATTATCTGTTCCGTTATATGTTTGCATAACAAAATTTTGACTACCAGATGCGGTTCTTACCCAACAAGATAATGTAAAAGTACCACTCCCACCAGCAAAAGTTTGATATAAGTATTGATTTGTAGCACTTCTAGATGCTGTATCTGCGGTTAATGTTCCATCTGGTGCTGCAACACTATTTGCAGATACAGTAAATCCATTTTGCTTTACCCAATTTGTTTGAGAAAAATCTTCACTGTATACTAGTAAATTTTCTTTATTGTCGAGACACTTTACATTTTTTGTATCATAATAAACTCTCAATCCATCAGTAACAATTTTTGGATTATATGCTATTCCCATCAGTATTCAACCTCAAATCTTTCTACATCTTTTCTTTCACCGAATACTGTATAGAAACAATCAACTATATCATTTGCAGACTCTACTACCACAGTATTATCAGCAATATCTACTACACTATGTAGTGGAGCTTTTCTTCCGATTGGTGTGAGGTTAACTGTAATTGTTTCCTCGTCCACCAGACCAGTCCAGTAATCTGGAAGTTCAATTGTATTATTGTCTTTCAGTCTTCCACGTATATAAACACCATTCTCAGGACCCTCCAATGAACCATGACGGAGTTTCATTCCCTCCTTAGTTGGGTGGTCAATGACGAATGACTTAGTGGTTGCTGAAAGAAGACCTGTAACATCTACCCCAGTAGAAGTTGTTGCAAGTTTTAATGAGTTGTTATTGAAAAGTTGTACTGCTCCACCAGCAATAAACTTAACACCTTGCTCAAAAGATCCACCACCTTGTGCTAATTGTATTTCACTTCCTGCTGGAACTTGTATACTTATATTGCCATTTGTGCTTTCAAAAATGTTATGAGTTCCATTGTGATAAATTTCACAATCATTACCTGTACCAAGTAAAATTTTCTTATTGTCATCAAGATCTAAATCACCGGTAAGAGTAATATTACCACTTGAATCAATCCTCATCCTTTCAGCTCCGGCAGTGACGAAATCCAAACTGTCACTATTATGTCGGTAATTGATCGCACCACGATAATCACCGTCAGTATCTCCGAAACGGATTTGACCAACATTATTGTTTGGGGAAATTAAATGTAATTCTGTATCTCCATTGTTTTCTATGGTCACTGACGCATTAGCGCGATACGCTGCACCAGAAAGAGAGCTCCTAGTTACATGAAGTTTACTTTGTGGATCTGTCTCATTGATACCAACACCACCACTCTCATTAATTCTGAATAACTCAGTACCACTTCCACTATGACCATTTGAAACTACATTGAATGTTTTGGTGGTATCATTATTATTACTATCAATTGATACTTGTACACTACCTGTACTTACAATGGATAATGTATCCGCTGATGAAGGATTATATAATTTTGGATATTGAGAATTTGTTATATCAATCCAAAGAGAATCATTGTTTATATCTGGGTCTCCAAATCGTGCGATTGTACCAGTACCTCTAACATCAAGTTTATATTCTGGATTATTAGTTCCGATGCCAACATCACCACCAGATTCAATTACAAATTTAGTATCCAGATATCCAGATCCGATAAAATATCTAATGAGACCTGTATTGTTTCCGTAAGCACCAAATCCACCAACATCTGTTCCATTATTAGTTTTAAAACCATAATCCATTGCCCAACCAACTGTATCACCTCTTCTTTGAAGTCTTGTTCCTAGACCCCCACTAGTGAAAAAGTGTCTATTTCCTGCAGATGTGTCAAATAGAACATCTAGTTTTCCGTCTCCAGGAGTGTCGGTTCCAATTGCAACATTGCCCTTAATGGGAGACAGATAAGTATCACCAGTTGTTAAACCAACACCAAGTACATCAGTTTCATCTGTTTCTCCTGGGGTTCTACTCTTGACTACAAAACATTCACTGTCAAAAATAGAACCTCCTGCTCTTGTATCTAATCTAAATATACCTCCAGCTTTAGTGTTGTCATATCCAGAGTCAATTTGAGGTACGTTGATAGCATAAGATAAAATTTCACCATCAACCTCAGTGAATATTGCACCTTTTTTAGTATTATCAAAAAATAATCCAGAGTCTGTACTAGAAGTACCACCAGCAATATCTCCTATTTTTATAACACCATCACCACCATCTATCTTCACATTACCACTTACATCTAGTTCAGACGATGGTGCATCAGATCCGATGCCAACTTTACCGTTTTCATCAATGCGAACCGACTCTGTTCTTGCGTTGTTCTGGCCTGTAAAGAAAGCCATCCTGAAGGCTGCTAGAACTGATTTGAACTCTCCAGAGCTCTCTGTGTAACCGACTAATCCTGTTCCTGTATCACCACCACCACCAACAACTCTTAAGTTTCCATTTAGATCTAATTTTGCTGTTGGATTTGCCTCATTGATACCGATGTCGCCGTCGGATTTAATTGTCATCCGAGTAATCGGAGCACTTCCACCATCCGGCGTGGTAAAGAATACTAACTTTCCAGGCATATCATTGGTGCTGGTGTTACCGTCTATCAAGGCCTCAATCTTTGCCGATTCTATAAATTTAAAGTCATCAGATCCTTGAAAACTTATTCTACCAAGTTTCTCCCCATTTAAGACGCGTCCCTGATTGCCTAATTGCGTACCTCTAACCCTATTAAAGTATAAAACGCTCGAGCCCCCAGTGTTTATGGTGTTTCTTGTCATTGAAATACTTGAGTCATCAACATCATTACCTTCAACCTGAAGCGCCGAACTAAGGGCCTCATTGGGTCCAAAAAAATTAGAACGAGCAGTAATGATGCCCACTAACAGTTTGCCGGAGCTGTCAATACGAACTCTTTCAGATCCGGCAGTTTCTATTGCAAAAGTATCATTTGATGGAAATCTAATTGCGGTGTCTGTATCACCTATATGAATAATTTTATCTACAATATTAACACTTCCATTAACACTTGCTTGTCCACTAATATCTAATGATGTTGCTGTTAAAGCACCAGAAACATTTACTGTACTTTGTAAATTGAGTAATGTTGAAGTTTGAGTACTAACAAGAATTCCATTAATTCTGGTTTCTATTGCACCCTTTTCCGCAAGAAGAGTCGGACTTACAATTTTTCCAGTTATAGAAGCATATTCCCTTACCTGTCCACTACTATTTTCTCCAGTAAATCTTAATTGTCCAATTTGATCATCTACTGCAGGTGATGAGCTATCTCTCTTAAGAGTTATTACAGGTTCTGCACCACTTCCAGAATCAGTAGAAACTATTGTTAAAAATCTTGATGTGATATCTCCATCAATATTAACATCCCCTCCAAGAGTAGTGATGCCAGTTATATTGATATTACCAGTACCAGTAATATCATTACTATTAAGATCTAAATTGCCACCAAGTTGAGGTGTTGTATCATCAACTAAGTCACCCATAGCACCCACTTGGGAATGAGTTAATCCAGTTAAGTTGGACCCATCACCAGAGAATGATGATGCAGTAATAATACCTGATGAATTAATATTTCTAACTGCCGTTAAATCATCAAAGTTTGCTTCAATATTTCCAACAGCAAACTTAGTTCCTGATGACATTGATGTAGTACCAACACCAAATGCATAGTTTGATATCCAAGCATCAGTATTCAGACCAGAGAAGGAGTTGGACTTAAACCACATAATTTTCTTATACGTGGTAGGTAAAGTCTCACCTGCTCCAACTAAATTAACGAGTGGACTACCTTCAGTCGATGCAAGAGCAATACCACCATGACTTGCAGTACTATCATCTGAAATATCATTCCCATTAACATCTGATCTAAAACCAAGAACAAGATCAGGGTCAGAAATTCTTAAAGTCTCGGCAAAAATTGTAGCAGAAGTACCACCAATGGTAACTGTTCCATCTACACTTAAATTACGAGTGACTGTTAAATCTCTGGTGACAGTAAGATCCTGACCAATTGTTACATTACCACCAATAGTTGGATTAGCGACAAAACCAATAGTTGGAGTTGAACCTTCACCAGTTCCACTAGTTACTTGAATTTCATTTGCTGTTCCACTAACTGATTCAACATAATCACCAGAGGTGTAAGTTCCTAAGATAATTGAATCTGTGGTAATAGTTGCAGCAAGTGCTACAGCACTAGTACCATCAAAAGATACTGCTGATGCTGTTACAAAATCTCCAGTAACTGAGAAATTTCTTGCGTTTTCTAATGCAGTCGCAGTTCCTGCATTACCATCCAAAGTTCCAGTAAAAGTAGTAGCAGTGATAGCGCCTGAAACATTTACATTATCAAGTTCAGTATGTCCATCTACATCAATACCACCAATAAATGTTGAATCGCCATCAACACTTAGTCCTACTCCGTTGATCAGCTGTAACTCATCAGATCTTTGACGACTTACAATTGTGAATGAACCATCACCTTTGATTGCTGTTTCAATAAGTCCATCTTCAGTGCCAAGAGTTTCATCAGAAATTTTACCAGTAATTTTTGCATAATTTTCTTCACCACCATTACTATTCTCACCTTTGAACATTATCTGTCCGAGATAATCTCCAGGAGCAGGTGAAGAACTATTCCTATAAAGAGTAAGTTCGGGTCCTGCAGTACTTCCTGTATCAGTAGAGAGTATATTTATACCATTAGAAGCAGTTTCAAACTTCTTTACACCATCATAGTAAAGCTCTACTGCTGCGTTCGGCAAAAACTTGGCGTAATCTTCAACTACTCCACCTGTAAGTCCACTTTCAGAATAGAATAACATGCTAGAGAGAGATTTAAATCTAATCTGACCAACATTATTGTCTATAAAAGCAGTTCCCCCAGTGTGATAGATATAAAGATCTTCATCTCCAAAAATAATCTTTTTATTTTCCGCAATACTTACATCATCGCTAAAAGTAGAAACTCCAGTTACATTGAGACTTCCGGTATCTATCGTATCACTAACTACATTTGCTGTGTTTGCAAGTCCAGTGATAGTTACAGAACCTGTGGTAGTGCTAATAGAAATATTATCACCAGCAGTAATTGAAGTTACAATTCCAGTTAAGTTAGAACCATCACCAGAGAATGAGGTTGCCGTTGTAATGCCAGTTAAATTGATATTACCTATTCCAGTAATATTATTACCATTGACATCGAGATTACCACCTAGTTGAGGACTGGTATCTCCTACGATATTCGTTGAAATTCCAGTAAGAGAATCGTATGGATAATTGGTAGCATCTGAAAGATCAAATGCTGGAGTTGCATCTGTACTGCCTAAAGACAGTTGAACTCCACCATAAGAAACTGTAGAACTTGCTAACTGTGCATTAGTGATGGTTCCTGTGAGATCAGTTGTTGGAAGATTGCCACTAAAAGTCGTAGCAGTAATAACACCAGTCAGATTAACATTACCTGTTCCAGTAATATCATTACCATTAACATCCAAATCACCACCTAATTGAGGTGTTTTATCTGTAAAAACAGAAGCAGTGGCTAAACCTACATTAGTAAATGCAACAAGTTCAACAATATCATCAATCGAAACACCTGTTGTTAATGTGACCGTTGTGCCATTAGTTGCTGTAAACTCTGTACTATCAAGTCTACCTCCATTTAAATATACATCAACAAAACCAACATCGTAACTCACACTTCCCGATGGAGGGAATAATGTTTGGTTTTGAGTGGCTACATATCTGTTTACTGTCCTAAGAGTAGAACCTTCTGCAATAATACCAGTTAAATTTGAACCATCACCATAGTAAGTTGCTCCAGTAACTATACCAAGTGTCGTTACTCCAGTCACAACTAAAGTATCTGCATTAATGTTTCCAGTATTGGCAACTCCAGTAAGACCCGAACCATCACCATAGTAAGTTGCTCCAGTAACTATACCAAGTGTCGTTACTCCAGTCACAACTAAAGTATCTGCATTGATACTACCAGTATTGGCAACTCCAGTAAGACCCGAACCATCACCAAAGAATGATGTTGCTGTTACACTACCTACAAGATCAATATTACCCAATCCAGTAATATCAAAGGTATTAACATCTAAATCGCCACCTAATTGTGGACTAGTGTCATTTATAACTGTAACGTCAGTAAAACTTACATGAGTAAATGCAACAAGTTCAATAACATCATCAACAGAAGCACCTGTTGTTAATGTAACTGTCGTTCCATTATTTGCTGCAAATTCTGTACTATCAAGTTTTACTCCATTCAAAAACACATCAAGGTAACCAACATCATAAGTAACAGTTCCTGTTGCAGGAAATAAAGTCTGTCCTTGAGTAGCTATAAATCTGATTGTTGTTCTTGTGGTAGAACCAGTTGGAGCAATTCCAGTTAAATTTGAACCATCACCAAAATAAGTTGCTCCAGTAACTATGCCAAGTGTCGTTACTCCAGATACAACTAATGATGATGCAGATACTGCACCAGAAACATTTACATCTGTTACAATATCACCATTTAAATTAATATCACCACCAAGAGTTGTGACACCGGTTACATTAAGAGATGTTGTGTCTAATGTATCCGAAACCATCTGAGTGGTATTAGCGGATATTGTTACAATTCCTGAAGATGATGTGACATTTATATTACCACCTGCAACAATTGAATTTACGACACCCGATAAAGTAGATCCATCTCCACTAAAATTATTTGCAGTAAGAACACCAGATACTGTTGTATTGGTTGTGATTGCAACTGTACCATTCAGAGAAAGTTTTGGGGTGCTTCCATTACCAGCAAATAGTTTTATCTGTCCAGCATTCAACTGAATTTTAGTATTTGTACTATTATCAGTTCTTCTTCTGATTATATTTGCATAAATGTCATTATTGAATGTAGATACACCTGTTACTGATAAACCTCCATTATCAATTCTGACACCACTCCTTGCAGTGATAAGACCGATCGAGTCAACGTTAGTGACATCTTCATAAGTAAGAGTTCCTGCAATAGAAACGTTACCAGAGAATGTTGCATCACCCGTTAAATTGATATTACCCGTTCCAGTAATATCATTACCATTGACATCTAAATTGCCACCTAATTGTGGTGTGGTATCTCCTACAATTTCTGTAGTGATTCCTGAGATATTTTCAAACGGATAATTAAATGCGTGAGCAAGATTAAATGCTGGTGTTGGATCCGCTTGTCCAAGAGATAGAGTTACACCACCAAATGAAATACTACTATTATCTAATTTACTATTATTAATAGAACCTGCAAGTTGATCATTAGTGATTGTACCTGTCAGATTTGTTGTTGCTAAATTGCCATCAAATGTTGTTGCTGTAACAACACCAGTTACGTTTATTCCACCATCTTCAATTGTGGTTGCAGAACCAACGGTAACTATATTATTGGTACCGTCAATAATTACACTATCCGAACCAACTTGAAGAGTTCCAGTTGATCTTAAATCTCCGTCTACATCTAATGTAAATTGAGGATTAGTAGTTCCAATGCCGACGGTGCCAATATAATCAATAGTACCAGAACCAAAATGCTCGTTCCATGGGTTAACGAGTGTAATTGTGGTTCCTATTCCAACACCACTAGTATCCTGTCTAGTGAAAAGTTTACCATCAAATGTATTAAGACCTAGTTCACCTGCATCTAAATGTACTAATGTGGGTCTTTTTTGATGTACAGATGATCGCTTAAACTTAATCTTCGGGTTAGACATTATATCTTAGTGGTATATACCTGAATACTGTTATGTAACAGTATATCTATTTAGAAGTCACCACCATCCGATTTATTGTCTGATATTGTTGTTTTTTTACGAGTTGGTTTTGAATTTAAATTTTTAATTTGTTCCTTATATTCTTCTACCGCTCTATCCAAATCAGAGATTGTTTGGTTCTGTTGAGAAATAATGTCATTTTGATATTGAATTTTTGACTCCAAAATCATACTTTGGGAGAAATAATCATTCAACTTCTTTTGAATATTTTTTAGATAATAATTAAGTTCAGTTTGTTCCATAAAAAAAGAGGGGACTCCATAAATCCCCTCTATTTATTAGAAGTTATTTAACTATCAGACGAAAGTACCACCATCAACAATGATATTTGAAAGGAATCTCTCGGTTCCAGTACATTCGATTACTGGTGAAGTACCCGCACAATCGGTAATAAACAGTGATCTGGCTTCAATGTCAGCAAAATGATTAATAGTTTCAATAGAATCAAAAACACTAGAACCAATAGTAACCTGACCAACAGTGACATCAGTTGCAAAGCCAATTCTGAAATCACCACCTTGCTTAACTTTTGCAACAACTGCTGCTACTTTTGCATTATCTGAACTTACGCCTACACTATTGTAATACAGTGCAAGACCACTATTGTAAGTAGTTACAAAGGAAGGAGGTTGAGTTGTGTTATCTGGATTTCTCTCAAGACCAAGTTCAATGATAGGAGAAGTAACTTTTAAGTCTTCAACATCAATACTAGTGAGAGTTCCATTAACCGTTAAATCGCCGGTGACCGTAAGAGCACCACCAACTGTTGCATTATTGGCTATATTGATAGAGTCGCCACTAAATGTGTTGGCAGTTATAATACCAGATGCATTAACGCTGTCACTACTCAATCTATCAATATAACCGTCACCCCAATTATGTGTAGGTGAACCAATATTTTTTGAACCATCCGTCGTGGATGGGACTAAGTTTGAATCTACTTTTGCAAGGATATTGACAGTATCGGAAACAGCATCACCAATAGTAGTGATACCTTGGAATATCACGCCATTAGATGCGGTCAGCTGACCATTAATCAGAAAATCAGCACTAGAAGTAACTCTTCCCGTTGAATCATCGATAGTGAGAGCTGCAGTTCCATCTGATGCTCTTATTGCTCCAGTATCGACAGTTGGAACGTTAAGTTCAGTTGTAATATTGACTGTATCAGGAAGACCAATAGTTAATGTATTGGTACTTGCAGCAGTTTCTATCTCAAATGCAGTTCCTTCAATGTTTAATGTATTGCCAGTTGTTACAATACCGGACCCTGTGTCTCCATCAAGTGCAAAGGTGGCAGCTACACCAATAATGCCATTTTCAAGATCTTGAAGTGCGGTCTTGATAGTTGCGTTATCACTGATAGTAGTACCAGTGAATGTTCCTAGATCTACAGCATCTCTTGCAACACCAGTCAGAGTAATCAGGTTATCTCCAGCCTCGCCATCATCAAGAATATCTCTACCATCAACATTTCCAGTAACAGTAATATCTCCAGTAACACCAAGAATATTATCACCTGGATTATATGTTATACCTGCATCTGTTTTTACTTCCTCATGTGCAGCAACACTATTATCACTATCAACAAAGGTTAGGAATCTTACAGCTGCTGTAGAATCTGTTGCAGTATTAACTTTGGTTGCATCTGTTGCTGTCGTCGCAGTACCAGTAACATCACCAGTAACATTACCAGTAACATTACCTGTCAAATCTCCAGTAACATTACCAGTAACATTACCTGTCAAATTACCAGTAACATCGCCAGTAACACCACCTTCTAAATTTCCCGAGAAGGTTGTTGTGGTCAGAATACCGGTACTAGGATTATAAATCAGACCACCGTCAGTTTCTAACCCTTGTCCGCCACTTGCACCATCTGAAAATACAAGGAAAACAGATTCGTTTTGATTTCCATTATCATTTAAATCTACAGTCGTAGCGGTACTTGCAGTACCTGTCAAATCTCCAGTTACATTACCAGTTACATTACCTGTCAAATTACCAGTAACATTACCAGTAACATCTCCCGTTAAATCACCAACAAAAGATGTTGCAGTTACAACACCAGATGAAATATTAATACCACCATTATTAATGGTAACAGCAGAACCTACTACTACTTCAGTAAATGAAGCAGTATCACCACCTCCACCAATAATATAAGTCTTTAATCTTGATGCTGCGGTTTTTCTATTTGTCCCAGTGCCACCATCGTCAATAATGAAGAGGTCATCATCCGCAATATCAGCACCAATATCAGTCCCACCATCAATATCAATTACGTTTAAATTAACATCTCCAAAACTTAAAACACCACTTGCATCTGTCTGGAGAACTTGATTTGCAGTACCATCAGTACCTGGCAATGTAAATGAAATATCTGCAGCGAGAGAATCGGGTGATTGAAGTTCTACAAAGTTATTACCATTGTTGGTACCTTCAAATAACTTAACTCCACCACCCTCAGTAGTTGATTCGAGATTGAAAAACTGATCACCACCAATTAGTCTATTAGTACCACCAGGACTACCAACATAAAGTTGGTAGGTATCAGTAGTAAATCCGGGTTCACCAACGGCCAAAGTTGGGAGATTAGCAAGCGCGCCTCTTTTAAACTTTAAGGTGGGAGATGCCATTTTTTTCTCTTTTTTTATTTCCTTATATAGTTATTTAGAAATAGTAGTATGTATACTAGAAAGAACCAAGGTCTGTAGTATTATCAATAGTTCCATCAGAAAGATCCATGATTTGTAGTGGTGACTCATAGATCCATGTCTCATTTGCAGCATCGAATGATAGAAGATCATGTTGTTCAGGAGTATCGGTTGTTACCGCAAAACCAGCAACAGTTGTAGAAGATACCTCTGAGAAATCTTTAAATATAAATTTTGATCTTTCAGAGTCGTATGTTAATATTGAATTATCTGCAAGGTTTGAAATATCAACATCCGACAAGTCTCCTAAGTATCCTGCACCACCTCCTCCTATTGTTGAAGTATACTTTACACTTTCATAGACCATCTTACGAAGTTGATCAATCTCACGTCTTAAAACATTGACTTCGTTATCATTTTCATCATCAAGATTTTCTGATGGGTGAATTTTATCTAAGATTTCAATACTCTTACGTATATTTGAAGAGTTGTCAACCTCCACATCAACATCAGCTCTTATCTTCCTTAAGGTTTCTAATTCCTCAATACTTTCATCTATACCTTCAATTTCAGCAACTGGTTCAGATGGTTTGAGTGGTTCTGGTTTGATAACATCTTCAGTTTCAATTTCAATTGGTTTATAATCATCTCTCCAATTTGTGGTATCAACTTCTTCTTTTTGTTGTTTTACCCATTCATCAGGTATAATACCATGTTTATCTTTAAAATCGTGATGTAATTTTGTTGGAGTAATATTATATTCTGCAGAAATACCCCTCATAAGTCTGTCAATTGACTTGTAAGAAGTATTCTTTAAATTTAATAGTTCTGTCTCAAGAACTTTAATAGCTTCTTTTGCTTTCTTTTCAACTTCTGGAGTTTCAGAGAATAAGAAAGATTCAAATATTTTTGCATCCTTCTTTATTTTTTCTAATTCTTTCTCTTTCCTAAGTTTTTCCTCTTTTATTTTTTTCTTCTCTTCACTTAAACTTTCAAAAAGACTCCCAAGAGATACGTCTCCAATAATCTCCTTATTCTTTTCAGTTTTTTTCTTTTTCTCTTCTCCTATGAGAGAAAAGAAATTTCCTAAATCGCTCATTTTAGAAGGTTCCATAGTCTTGACTGTCGTCATCCACTCCATCAGAAAGATCCACAACCTCGAATGGAGAATCGAATACCCATTTTTGTGATCCAGAATCAAAGGTGATAACTGAATTATCTGCGGGTTCACCTGGCATTATGTCATATCCACCAATATTTGTAGTGGCAGCACCAATATTATGAGTACTAATGAATTGACCTTGTATACTATCAAATACAAGGTAAGTACCATTAACTATTGTGTTTATATCAGTGGCTGCTATTTGAGCAAGAGGACCTAAATCAGTCACGTCTAATACTATCTCGGTTGCAGGTTTTGATTTAATAATATTTATTGATGGTGAGACACTTATTACCTTACTCACAGTTGAAAAACTTTTTACGTTTTCCAAAGGAGCGGATGAAGCCTTTACGACTTTCTTTCCAGATGAACTAGACCTTTTTACAATAGGCATTAGATTACGTGGAAATTCCTGCGGTAACCATAGCAGAACCCTCAACTAGTCTAGACACTCCACCAGTAGGAGATGTCAATACAATATCATAAAAATATCTTCCAGGTTTAATACTCACAGTCACTGCTGCTGACATTGCAATAGAAACTTCAGATGTTTCAGAATTAATTCCAACATTAAAACTGAAAGATTTTGGTGAACCTGGATATTTTTTGATCTTTGATACACCAGTGTAATCAGTTATATCTGATAGTGATCCATCAGATTCAGTGGAAGTAAATACCTCACCAAAATCAACACCTTGAGGGATAACTATATTAATTGAAGGAGTTGCAGCCATCTCTCACGTCTTTTTAAGTATTTATATCTTTACTTACATTCTTTAACATCTTTTGAAGATCTGCCGTAGAACCAACAAATAGTGCATTGTTGACAGTAGTAGGTCCTTTTGATTCTTCTTCCTTATTCACATCCTTCAGTTTTTTCTGAAGGTCCATCAGTTTATCTGTTGCATCAGAGACATTTTTTATCAATTGACCAGCAACTTCATATGCTCTAGGCATCTCACTCTCTTGTGCAAGTTCAAGAATACCATTTATAGCCTCTTGACCTTTTTCAATAATTGAATAAAGATTACCTCTCGTGTATTCATAATCTTTACGAATATCTTCCTGAGAGTTTTCATATTTCTCTATTCTTTTTTCTATCTCGTTCTTTTCTTTTTTTACCTCAATTGGTTCTACGTCAAAAGTTTCGTTAAGCTTCTCATACTTGTCCATAAACTAACCTCAGAATACATTACCATCAAAACCAAAGTCGTCTCCGATCTCAATTAGTTTATTGTCCTCATTATTGATATTGTAAACTTTAGAACCAAGAACATGATTTTGAAGAGGTGTATTATCTTGTGCTCTTCTGACAACCAATTTATTTCCAGTGACTGTTTCTACAAACATTTCTTCTTGACCAATATAAATGTATGTTCCTTCAGTAATAGATGATGAATCATCAACATCTATTACATTCTCAACCATATCAACATTTTCAGAAAGAAGTGTTACAACAACACCATCATAATCCTTGATTGCTCTAGGAGTAACTTGGTAAGTCACATCTCTCTCATACTTACCGGATTTGGAACCAGCAATATAACCAATAGTGGTCTTCTTAATGATATCTCCAGATACATCCTTGAGTGGACCAAATACGTATGTCTTCGCAGTGAATGTGAAGGTATAAATCAGTGCTCTTCTTGTATCAAAATTACCTTCATATTCATCTGACATATCGATATTATCTAATACGACAGGTATGTTAATTACTTCTTTGAAATTTCCAAGAAACTTGATGGGAAGTGTGTAACCTGGTTGGAAATATGGAACAATTTGTTCTACAATCTGCAACATATCATCATTCAGTTTGGTGTAAACTGACAATGTGATAGTCATATTGTATGGTACAGGAAGATAAGTCTTTCTCTCTTCTGACCCATCTTCAGACTTAATAACCATCTGTTGTGTTTGAGTTGATTTCCTAGAGGAATCATATGTCAGATTGGTAAACTCAAATGACATTCTAGGAAGAGTCAACTGAACAGGAGCATTCAGATCAGGACTCTGTTTCAGTCTTGCAAGAAACTTTTGGGTAGGTCCATACGCTAGAGGAACCTTGATAACACTTACAGTATCATCACTATCATCTTTGTGTTTAATTTGGATCCCATTAAAAAGTGAACCAAATCCAATGATAACAGATCTGAAAATCTCGTTGTAAAAATACTCAAACATTATCTTAAGGTTATATACTTATATTTAGGGCATACCGAAAGGATTTGAGGAAGAGAAGTCTATAATTGAATCTCCCTCAGTTTCAATATTGTCATTATCTGCGAAAGGTGTCACTAAATCGTCGGTATTGACACCACCAATCACATATTTTGCACCAGAATCAGATCCTGTCAAATATTCACCATTAACAAAGGTACCTGAAATAATTCCGACTTCCATAACATCCGTAACACCATTCCAATCCTTTACTCTTGCTGTAGTACCCGAAGAAGAGCCTGTGACAACTTCATTGTAAATAAAGGTTCCACCAATAGAAACATTATTTGTACCTGCTGACACTGGGTTTTCGATTGTTACAATAGGACTTGAGCCATATCCTGATCCCCCTTCCAAAATGTAAATACCAGTTACAATACCAGAGGAACTTATGGTCGATATCGCAACAGCATTTTGAGTTGGTGCTGGTAATTCAGAATCAGTTATTGTAACTGAAGGTGCATTAACATATCCAGATCCTCCACTAGTGACTTCTATACTTTGAATAGAACCATTTGTAGATATACCAGTAGTTGCTGCAAACCCAGAACCTCCACCACCTTGTACTGTAATCATTGGTGCTTCAGTGTATCCACAACCAGTATTTGTAAGAAGAATTGATGCAATTACACCAGACTTTCCTTTACAACCAGGATATTCATAAGAAAGTGATGCAATTCCCACTGCAGTCACTCCTCCCGATGGTGCGGATGAAAAACCTACAACAGGTTTAGAACTGAAGTTCTTACCCATATTGCTGATAAAAATTTTATTGACAGCACCAGAAGAACAAACTGTTGCAGTTGCTGTTGCGGATGTTCCTGCACCAATCAAATTAAGAGTTTGAATATATCCAATATCTTCAACTTCATTATCAATATCACTGACACTCGTATCAATAACTTCATCTTCATATCTGAAGAGTTCACATCTCAACTCATAAACATAGGTTTTCTTGAGTTGATAAAATGGTTGCTCATGTTCTACAAATTTAATTTCGAACAATCTATCACCTAAGGGAAAATAAATTAAATCTCCCTCTTTTGGTCTCGTACTTAATTCAATATTAGGAATATCTTTAATTAGTGGTGTTATATAATTCTCATATCTTTCTTTTGAAATGATCAATTGAAGATCATCTTTATTTTCAATACCAAATTTAGATAATAATGTACCTTGTCCTGTATATCCCTCGTAGTTATCAAGATAAGCCTCAATAGGATATGCATTATTGAATTCTGATTGAATTACTTCCTTAATAACTGTATTAGAAGTAACATATTGTCTAGGAAGATAATAAACTTCAACTCCATACATCATCAATTGTTCGTTGATAAGACTTTGGATGAGATTTTGCTCACCAGATGAACCGTTTAAAAAGAATGGATTTAACATAAGTTATCACCCGATAAGATCTAGTGGTGGTATCTCGTATGTACTTAACATTCTTTCCTGTATTTTATCAAGTTCTGTTTGTGCATCATCGTAAAGTTGTCTTCCATTAAACTCGATACCACCCGGAAGCTTAACTCCTTGAAACTTAATAAGGTTTTGGCCCCACTGTCTCTTGATGAGAGCAGTCAAGTATGGTTTTAAGAAAGAATCATTATATACTCTGGGATAATCATTAGGATCATTCATTGCCCAACAGTCAATGATTATAAATTCTCCTGCCTTAATATCGTGCCAATCAACATCAATATACAACCTATCCGTTCTCTGATTAAATCTTATTTGTTTGTGTGTATTCAACAAATAATTAACAGTTTCCAAATAAGACATTGTCATTGTATATGACAATAAATCAAATCCACTTGCTCCCCATCCATTTAGACCAATAAAATCATTTAACATGTATTGGTATCTTACATTGAACATACCTTGACCATATCCGCTATCAAATTGATAGATTCTATTTACACCAATAATTGATGGAGGAATTTGAATATAATTACTATTTTGATAATAAGTAAATGTCGTTGCAGTTCCTACAATATTTGTAGAAGCAGATATAGATGAGATACCTGTAGTACCACTTTCTCTTTGAGGTGCACCAGGAGGTCTTGCTCTTCCTCTATTAATATCGTCTTCGGTTAATTGATACTTGAGATAAACTTGAGTTACCCCATCAAAATGTCTCTCTTGAAAAAACTGAATGGCATCATCAGTTAGGTCTTCAAGTTGTTCATCAGCAACGTTGATCTCCAAAACAGGAGCACCTAACTGCCTTAAACAATAATCAATCAGTTCTTGTCTAGTACTAGGCTGTGCCATCTATAATTAGACCTATCTATATTGTTATTTATTTAATAAATCCGTGATAGAATTAAGCATAGACTTAATTTCATTCATATCAGTTTTTAAATCCGTAACTTCGGATTGAAGTTTTTCGAACTTTTTCTTTTCTTTATTCAGATTTTCCCTATTTTTTATATAGGTTTGAAATTCAAGATTATTTTTGTTTAATATTGCACCAGAATGAGTATCTCTAAAATACCCATCTTTTCCTTCAACTGGTAAATGATTTTTCATTATGCGAATGACAGAACTCTGAGGTTTCTTATTTGAGGTGCATTAGATTGATCAGTTGACGTTCCAATAATCTTAACTCTAAATGACTTAAACGCAACTACATCATCAATAGTGAATTTATACTCTCTAAACTGATCTGAAGTAGGTTCAGGCACATATGAATCTACAGTTGGAACTCTCTTATCTGAATTACCATCATTTTGTGATATATCAATGATTGAACCATTGGTATCAATATTATTAAATCCTGGGAATGGGGTAAATATTACCTCTTCTACAGGCACATCTTGATTTAATGCATAGAATACTCTAATATCATTAAAATTAGATGCATATCCGTCAAGAAGAACTTCTAATGATGTTGCTGGATTTTCAAGAGTAACATTCTTTGAAACATAAATGAATCTATTTGGATCTTCTTCAGTATTGTTCACTCTAAAGTCGGAGATATAATCTGTTATAGGTCTATTAACTCTATTCATTGTGAAGACAACAGATGCATTATCAAGATCAATTACCGGACTTATTCGTGAATTGTTTGATAACAATGTGAAATTCAATGCGAATGATTTTTTACCAGGTAATATATCACCGTTTAATAAAAGTTTCTCATTTTCTCGTGATGCAATCATCCTCAAACCATCGAAGTAATTCTTATCATAAAGTGTAGTTTGTTGGAATCCTTTATCTAAGTAAGATTCTTGATTTCCTGATACACTAGATGCGGAGATAGTTCTTGATTGAGATAAAATGTTAGTACCAAGAGGTGTAATTGTTGTGACTTTAGGAGTAATTAAATTAAATGGTAAATTATATGTTCCTTTAACCGATGGACCACCCCCAACTTTATTTTCGTTGAAATATAAAGGAACAAATCCCTCAGAGTTACTAGAAGATCTATTTGAACCATTGGTATTTGTTTGAATTTTAATATAATAATAGTCTAAACCAATGGGTTGTTCATTAAGTTCACTTGAGTTTACATTAGAAAGTTCGTGAGTTGTATTAATTCTTCTTAATGAAACCCCGTTCAATTCGTATTTAAAGATACTTTCTCCTTTCTCATGGTTTTGTACCACAGTGTTATCAATACCTCTAGTTACACCTACTAATGCACTTCCATCAACGCCAGTGTATTCTATAATCTCGTCACCAATTTTTACGTAACCGGGATTAGTACCAGCAACACCAATATTTTCAAATGTATTGAAGTGAGTTGGAATATTGTTAGTTACTATAAATGTTGTGGAATCAAAGTTATAATCCTGAGATAATGTAGTTTTTGCAGTGTCACTTTTCACATCACTGATGGTCACCGTATTTACATTTGAATATAAACCATGATTTCTTTGGAATACTCTTATATAATTTCCTTGTTCGGTTACGTTTATTGATAAAGGAACAACACCACCACCAACTGAAGAATTTAATTCAGTTGTAATTCCTGAATTATTATCATAATAGAGTGGGAAAGATGAATTAGTAGTAAAGTCTCCCTGAACATTGTCAATAACAAGTGTATTACTACCAAGAATTGCTTGTACTGAAAGTTGAATTCCAGAACCAAGATTTAAATCACCTACAGTGATTGGTGACAAAACATCACCTATAACATATCCATTTCCGCCATTATTGATAGTAGCACCTGTAACACTACCATTCTGAATTGTCAAATCTGCTGTTGCGTTTAAACCTTTACCAGTAATTGAGGTAAGTGCAACACCAGTATATGTAAAACTACCAGAAGATGGCGTATATCCGATTCCAGAGTTTGTGATAGAAAGATCTGATGTGATTGATCCTGCAAATGCAACAAGAGTTCCCTCACCCACTCCGTTCAATTGTTTAACTGTATTTCCAATAACAAGTTCAGAATCAGAAACAGTAACACCAAGACCAATTCTGATTTTCTTTGAATTAATTTTTAACCCATTAGGATCAATTAATGAGAGATCTGATGGTAAATCTGGATTAAAGAATGTAACTGATCCTTGAGACTTAAATATTGCTGCATAAAGTGTGAACTTAAGATCTTCAAATTGAGAAGGTGTCCATACAGAAGCATTTTGTGATTTAAACAATGATCCAAGGAGTGGTTGTTCTGTAACAAGAATTTGACCAGACTCTTGACCAAGTGTAGAAACATCTGCTTCCCCAAGTCTACTTATCCATACTCTATACTCGGTTGACTTGGAAAGAAGAACTAATGCGTATTCTCTTCCTGGATTCAAATAAACAGGTGCTTCAAGATTGATAGTTGTTGGAACTGTTCCATCCGAACTAATATTGACATTATCTGGATTTACACTGACAGCAGAGAATGGTAAAACTCTTTGCGTTGGAGTTCCAAGATTAGTTTCTCTAATTTCAAACAAAACAGGAACATTTGCATCCTTTGATTGGAAGAATACATCGACCTTGGTGATGAATACGCCTGTAGGATCGTCAACTATAAATGTTTGTGCAAGAGGGTCAATTCTTCCTCTTCCATTTCCTGGTAGTCGAGTTGGTATAGGTGCAGGTGGGACTAATACACTCTGACTTGTAGATGTTGTATCTGTGTTAGTATCTGTAGATACAATAGTCGTACTTGCCGATGAGTTATCACTCAAAGATCTAGATTGACTTACATCAAATTGTCTTACAGTTGCATTCCTCACAGACAATGTACTCTCTTGAGTTGTATCTAAATCTCCCTGTGAGTAAAAAATTGATTCACCTGCTGTAGATACGATACCTTCTACTAAACTATTAGTGCTACTGCTTGTAAGTCTGAAATTAGTTCTACCAGTTTCAAATGTGGGATTTGCAGGATTAGATGGACTAGGAACAAAATAAGAACATTGAAGAGTTCCTACTCTATCTGAAATCAATCTAACATTGGTAACCTTAGCTTCAGCACCACTAGTGGCACCTGTCAAAATCATAGAAGTTGAAATCCAACCACTGAATTGGGACAATTCTAGTGACTGAAGACTGAAAGTGTCAATATTTAATATTGAAGATGATTCAGAATAGTTTGGAGGAATAGTAATTTCTCTATCATATGGATTTGTGTCATAAGTATCTGTTGGATTATTAAATGGTCCATACTTATGATTGGTTGCAGCAACTCTGAAATTGATTGAGGGAATAGTAGAACTATTGATTATATCAGAACCTCCGTCATTCATTCTGCCCCTTATTGTCTCACCAACAACAAAGGTTCCATGTAACATTTCAATTTCAATGAGTTTTGGTGTTACATAGTTATTAACATCAACATCGTCAAAGAAGGAATAAAGTCTTGTAAATGGTTTGAATCCAGTAGCATTTACATCAATATTACGAGATCTCATGAAGTTGATGATTTCTCTCTTTACAACTCTGTTTCCTAGAGACTCGGTATCAATTCTCTCGTTAACAAAGAATTGATTACCTGTTCTATTTTGCGCTAAAGTTGTAGACGTAGTTGCGGTAATATTATTGGTTGTTATGTTTGTAGTTTCCGTCTGGAATGTTTGTGTGGTTACTGTCAGACCATTGGAAGTTTGGGTATTTTGACCCGTTTGTCTATTAGAAGAATTGGTCTGAGTAGATTGATTGTTTGATAAAGATGTATTGACATCTACACCAACAGTTTGCCAAGAATTCCAAACTACAGGTGATATACCCGATCTTGAACCATCTGCTCTTGTTGTAATTTCTGCGTTAAGAGCCTCTGCAACACCTCTAAAAGATCCCTCTATTAGAACATCATTTACTTCAAGTTCGTTAACATCAATCCAAACATCTACTTCTGGAGTAAGTTCAATACTACCTTGCCAGAATTGAACGAGGAAAGGTGTTACATTTTCAACTCTAGTTGCATATGGTTGTTGTAACCATGCATCATCCGTATAATCAAGTGTCAGAATTCTATCAGTCTTTTTAACATTTGTACCTACTACTTTAGCAAAATTAGAATCTTGATTTGTATTTGAAGTGGTACCGATACCAGATATAGCAGTAGTACCAAGTTCAAGATTTAATGCAGTGGTATAGTGAGATGGTCTAAGAATACCTCTTTCAGTGTCTATACTATTCCTTACCCCAATAGAAGTATCTTGAGTCTCAAGAGTAGTAAAGTTATCAACAAAAATACCAGATTTAAATCTATTGTTCCCGTTGGCATCCTCTACGAACAAATTGAGTGTATTTGTTTCCAGTTGATTCAATGAAGTGTAATATTCAAGATTTTTAATTCTTTGCTCAAGTTTTGCAATATCACTCATCTGATATCTTTTATTCTCAATGAATTTTACTTCTGCATCAGTCGTATTATAGAGATATGCTGGTAAGTAAATATTAGCAATGTTCATTACATTGCTTAAACTTTCTGGAAGTCTTGGTTGATCATCTGGAGTACCATAAGAAACTCCAATTGAACCCTCTCTATCAATATATAATCTATCAGCTCTGGGTAAGTAATATTCATAAGTTACAGTGAGTGATTCATCTGAAGCTATAATATTTTTGGATGATTGTAAATTGCCACTTGCACCATCAGCAAATACTCTCCCATCAAATTCAAATGGTGATCTTGCGCCTTCGGATAATGAGTAATCAGATAATCTTGGTCGAGCATCTATGATATCAGAATTTCTTACATTTCCAATCAATGAAATTTCTTTACCATAATCATATCCAGTGTATGAATTAATTGTTGTTATGTCACCATCATCACCTGGGTCATAAGTTGATGATGCATAATAAACTCTCAATTTTCTGGAAGGAATTTGTGCTTCACCCCTTCTAATCAGTCTTGAATAGTCATAGAAAGTATTTCTTTGACCATTAAAGAACTTAAAATCTGTTGTAATTTCTTTTGAACCTAAATTTACCTCAGAGGAAACCGCATTTACGGTAGATTTTTGGAAATTTATTACCTCACCGTTTTTAAAAGTTGATTGATTCAAATACGTAAAGTAGATTGAATTATCGTCAAGTCTCTTTAGATATATTGCTTTTGCACCACTAGTTTTGCCGATCAAAGTTTCACCAATAATCAAATCATTAGTTGTTCCACTTAATCCATCAAGTTGTAATAATGTCATGAATGGTGATGTTGGATCTTCATTATCCTCTGACTCAAAAATACCATAGATTTTGTAAACATCTACTGTATTGAGTGATATTATCTCATCTTGAACTCTTGTTCCAAATGGGAAGTTCCCATAAGTAAGACCATCATTTAAAGTGGTTGTTCCAATACCTGACGCAGAATTACTAGACTTATTGATAATCAGATCTTGAGATATATTTCTAAGTTTTGTTTTAGAAGTTACATTAGTTTTTCTAATAGTTGTAATTAATTGTGTATCAGTATCATTTGAACCAAGACCATTAATTTGAAGTGATTGAGAACCATTGGTAAAATCAAACCTGTCTTCAGTCAATACTTCTGTACTGCCATCAGATCTAATAAGAGTATATCTTTCTTCATCAAATGGTAAAAATACCTCATTAGTCCCTGCATTAATAACTGGAGTAGAATTATTGCTAATAGAGGTATTGAATTGTTTTCTTATAATAAGTTCTGATCCTACTAAATCGACGGATGAAATATTTTGTTTTGGAAATTCGCTGAAAATCGCATTGTTACTCGATGAATTGCCCGAATCAAAAGAACTTGCTCCCTTTGTACTAAGAATTTCAAGATTTGAAATCTCTTCATCTGATTGTGGTAATCCTCCATCACAAATACCATTTACAGTTGTAACTCCAACTATATTTAATTTTGTTCTACGTACTCTTGAAACCCTTCCAAAACTTACATTTTCGAAACCTGGTCTAGAATATTTTACTAAATTGCCGACTGATGCAATTCCTATGAATGAAAATCCAGGATCTGTTGGTAATGTGATAAGAGAAGTTCCAGAACTATTCTCACTCTTAATACCGGCAGAACCAAAACTACGTATTGAAGTTTGTACAGTATCTCCTGTAAAAGTTTTGGAACCACCTACATTACTGAAAACTGACTTTACGTCGGAGAGTTTATAGTTTGTATCTCCTACAACAAATCTTGAGTTATCTAAAACTCCATTAAAGAGAATTCTTTCACCTGTGAAGAAATCTCCCTCAACATTATATGCAGTTATTGTTGTAGCTGATGAAACATTACTCTTAAGATAGCCTTTTGCACCACTTGATTCACCTTTTATAAATGTTGATGTGTTAAGTGTTACTGGTTCATTTAAAGTAATTTCAGAATAAGTTTGAACATCAAACAATGATAAATCAAAAACGTTTAGATTTGGGAAAGTAGTGTCATAAGAACCACTCTCCAACGCAAAATCATAAACTCTAGCAATTCCAATTTCCTTACCTGATGATAAAAATGGATCATCACCCACCCTCTCATCTCTTAAACTTAAAGTCAAAGTGGTATTAACACCAATAGATGCAGAACCATTTACACGATTAAGATTTAAAGTTGGACCAAAACCAAAATTTACTGCTTGATTTTCAAGAGTTTTTGTTGATCTTGGTTTTTCAAAATCAATCAAAGATGTTGCAATAGTCTCTACTTCATAACCCTTGACATATGCCTTACCAGGAGAAATTTTGTAAATTCCAAGATCATCACTGGGAACATTACCGGATTGTGTAGTTTGATTTGAATTATAGATTCCTCTATTACCCTCATTATCATTAAGACTGTTTTTTACAGTTGTTACAAACTCTTTTACATAATAATTACCAGATTCATCAAATGTTCTTCTTGCAAATTCATCTCCAAGAAAGTTAAATTCAGTATTTTTGTTAATTACACGTAAAATTCCGTCTTTTACCTCAGATAACTGAATAAAATTTGTATCATCAAAACTCCCAAGTGGTTTTTTACTAAGAGATGTAGAAATTTTCAATCTATCTGCACCTGGAGCAGTAAAATTATTAAATCCACGTGCATTATCATTCAATGATGTATCATCATCTGACGAAATAATCTCCTCAATAACGTCTAAACCAACTCTATAAGATGGTGTGTTACTGTATTGATCTAAAATTAATGTTTCCTCATTAACATTAACAAAATATCCTCTTATATAATAAATTCCTCTTGAAATATTAAATGAAGAACCAATAATTGCAGCATTTGAGGGTATTGTTAATGCAAATCCTTCGCCTGATGATATAAATGTTGACGCAAAAGATATGTTTTTACCTGCTAAAAGAATTTCATTATCTAAAAATGAAATTATTTCTTCATCTGATGTTGGAGAATTCTCATAATTCAGATAAAGAGTGTAAACTCCTCTCTCCGACTCTTGATCAGTGATATATGATACTACTTTTGCAGTTATACCTGAGGTTGCTCCTGTGATAGTAGAACCAATGAGTTGATCAAGATAAACTCCGACAGGAATACCAATAAACTCTGGTTCAATTTGGACACCATAAAAATTTTGGATGTATGTTAAATCACCAGGTATGACTTTTGTACCCTCTTTAAAGATATTATTGCCAAAATTCTCAACCTGATTTTGAAGAATTGATTGTAAGCTAGTTAATTCCCTTGCTTGAACAGGAAAACCTGGCTTAAATAAAACCTTGTAAAAATTTGATTGAGGATCAAAGTCGTCAAAATAAGGTGCGACATTGAGATTAGTTTCCTGTGGCATATCTCTTAGAATTGCAAGATAACTTTAACGTCTTCTTTCTGTGAAGATGATCTAGTAACAGAGGGTCTGTTGTCAACATAAATGATGTCACCAGAATATTTCTGAGACTCTGGATTAGAAACTCCATTAGTGAATTTCTGACCCAGGAAGTATGTCCTATTATTTAGAGTGGTAGACACACCTGTAAAATTCTGGTCAATTGTCAGTTGAGAACCTTCATTTGGTTGTATAATAAGACTTCCTCCTATTGAATCGGGAGTTGCGGTAAATCTTAATTGTTCAAAACCATATTCTGGATCATTTTGACTGTCGTTAATGTTGTCAAAAGAAGTTTTGAATCCTGCAGTTCTTCTATCCTGCCAATATTTTAAAACTCCAGTCTGTTTATCATATGAAACGACTTTTCCAACTGCAGTTGAACCAATTCCTGTACTTGTATCTTTGAAAATTGTTTGTGTAACAAAACTATCTGCGGTAAATGATGCTTCTCCTATATCTCCTACAAGTTTTAGAGCATAAAGAGCACTTGCTTTATCTTCACTTAAATTGGTTACTGTGTTAAAACTTTTTGGATTTTTAACAATTCCTACTCTAGCATATTCATTTCCAGTTATAAAATCCGGGTTTTGGGTATCATTCTCAAATCTTGCATACGAAAGGACATTATAAGCACCCAATTCTCGATAAATGTCTGCACCATGACCACCAGGAGGAGGTATAATTACATTAAAAGATGGATCTTCGGTACCTTTTGGAACACCACCACCATTTAAATCGAGTCTTCCAAATGAATATCCACTACCACCCTTCGAAACTGTAACAGACTCTACCTTTGAATCGTTATTTACAACAATTGTTGCTTCTGCACCCTTTCCATCACCAAGAATTGGAACTGTATATGTTCTATTAGCATCTCCAAGACCAGTTCCCCTATTTCTAATAGTTACTATTTTGATTTGGCCAGAATTTTTTGCATTTTCTCTGATAGCACTATAAATGGAACTGGTATCCCAATCATTTGGTACAGGAATGTAACTGGTAGATTCAAATTTTACGATTTGACTAGGATTTATTGTATAAAGATATTTCCAAATATAACCGTCACCACTACTTCCAGCCTCTCTTGGTTCCAAATCTGTAAAATTAGGTTCATCAAGAGATGGTCCACCATTAAATGAATTATCAGGATTTGAATTGTTGAAAAGACAAATATAAACCTTAAATTCGCTATTAATTACGTAGAAGTTGGAATCGTAGATATCAAATGCGTTAGATGGTAGAGAAGGATTAGTCCTACTGATATCATTCCTCCACATATCATATGTGGTTCCTGACTGCCATTTAATTTTTTTTACTACCTGACTTACATCCCCAGAATTTATCTTTTTAAGGGCCAACATTGTGTCCCAATAAAAATTAGATTCATCTAAATTATCTTTAGGTGCGGGAGGATTTGAATCCCAATCAATCTGGAATTCTGTCGCATCAGGCAATCCAATCCAAGCATAATATGAATTATTAGAATCTTTAACAGAATCTACAAAATTCTTGGCATTTAATATACGAAGTTGATCAGTAATTATCGCAGCCATTTTTTATGGAACTTTTTTTTCTATTTATAGGTATATTGAATGTTTATAATATATAATTATCAAATTTTAGGGGATTGAACCTCTGAACAATTGGTGATGTTGTTATACCTGCATATGGTTGTGGAGAAAATTCCAGTGCAGTGGAACTTACCCTATTAATAAACTCAATTTTACCATAAGAATATTCACCATATATTCTAGCATTATTAAAAGATCCATTACCGCTTGAGCCAGAAACCAAAAATTCTACTCTTCTAATAGTTGTTGTTCCAAGTCCCACATTTGATAGATCCTTTTCGAAATCATAAGCCTTTGTTGCTCTGTAAATTCCATCAGCAGTATCATTACTCAACAATGAAAAATTTGAACGATTGATGACAAATACATCGTTCTCCTCTATTTGACTTATTGTAATTGCAGTACCAACATTATTAGCACTTCTTACAAATGAATCCTGAGGTATGTAAAGTTCAATTGTAAGAAGATCATTTGCAGATTTTGCAAATCCTACAATCTGTCCTTGATCACCACGATATGAGTTCACTTCAATAGTCTCTCTTCTTAATGATGGTTGTTCAACTATGATCAATGGATCTTGAGTATAACCAGCACCTACATTATCAATTGATATTGAAAATAATTGATTACCAACAACTGTTGCTGAGGCAGTTGCACGTGTTCCACCTACTTTATCATCGGGCTCACTTATAGAAACAGATGGTGAAATAAGGTTGGAATATCCAATTCCATTATTTGTAATAGAAATTGCTGCAACTTCTGAACCTGCAATACTTACATTAGCAGTTGCAGGAACAATTTCGGATTGGTCAGTAATATTAATCTTATCCTGATAATCGATGAGTATTGTCTCTCGATTAAAATTAAACAATGGTCTTAACGTATCAACATATACAAAATTACTAGATAAACCAACAAAAGAAGTAATATAAGCCGAAGGGAAAATAGATGGCTCTTGAGAGACTCTATCTTTGGTTACAAATTTTCCATCAATAGATATGTCAGTAGTTTGTTTACACCAAGTTACAGGTCTAACAATGGTTTGATCAGTTGTAACTCCAGGATTAATATATGGGAATGTATTAGTAGTATCTAATGTTGTAATTCCAGTAACAGTTCTTGGATCTTGTGACAATGCAATTGATTGCCCTCTCTCAATATCATTATTAAGTTGTAGAGAATCCCCTGGCTTAACTGTTTCTAAAACATCAACAAGAACAACGTCAACATTTGGAGTTCCTTTATAGAAAAGAATTTTTGAAGTATCACCTTCTTTTGGTGGTTCAGTAAATTCTATGTCACCACCACCTGTAAATTTATATGCCTCTCCAGGTACTTGTAAAATATCATTAATAGTGACAATAAGATTTTGGGAAAGAACAATACCTGAACCTTTTACCGCAACAATTGCAAATGGCTTACCTGCAATCGTAAGTGGAAACTTCCTTTCAATTCCGTCAAATTTGTTATTTAATTTGTCAAATACCTCAATTTCTCCTAATGTCCACCCATTGAATGTATCACGATAGACATCTGATACTGTAATTTCAAAATTATTATCTGAAAAATCAGAAGTAGTTGGAATTCCGTTTGGACCACCAGTTTCAATTGTTAATCTTTCCCCAATCCCATATGCAAAACCTCCACTGATCAGATCGAAATCTATAACACTGGAACCCTGACCAACTGTGATATCAACTCTTGCCCCAGTTCCAACTCCAGTTTGACCTTCGGAATATATTAAAGGAATGTTAGAATATGGTATTGGTGCATCAATGACAATTGATGGTGGGTCACTTCGCTTTAAACCTGATCCTCTATTGTCTATATTAATTGCAACTATGTTACCATTTTGTACAGTTGCTGTACCTATGTTGAAAATTGATGTTATTCCTGTATTCGGATTGACATAACCAACATTTACTACAGTCTGAATTCCAACTCTATAACCGGAACCACTGTTCCCAATTGAGACACTTTCGATTCTTCCAAATCTCACAGTGCAAGTTGCACCGGCTTGTATTAATGGTTGATAGCCTAATCCATTAGTAGATCCTAAAGATATAATTGTTCCACCTCTTGGAACATCAGATTTATTTGGATCATCTTCTGAGGACAAATTGTCTCCAGTGTAGACGATACTTGTAATTCCAACCGACTCCACTAATCTGAAATCCCCAATAGTTTCTTGTGTTCCTTTTGGTTCTTGAATAATATTGGAGTTAATAATAATAGCTTGTTGAGTTGAAAACCCAGTTACAGTATTTCCATTACTTAATAATGTAAAGTTTCTCTCTTGACCATTGAATTGACTCTGTATGTTATCAAAAGTATAATTTGTGAAGTAAGTATCAAATGTTTCATTTTCAATGCCACTTCTTAGGAATGTTCTTCCCTGAAAAGATGAATTTGTAGTAATTCCAATATAATCCCTATCATCAGGACTTCCCGTAGTAGTTCCAATTGGAGTTTTACCAAATGGTGCCGAAGTGAAATGGATTATATTGCCTAAAATATTATAATCTCCACCCATCAGTTCAATATTTGCTCCGTTACTATGAGTTTCAACTTTAGTGCCCAATTGTCCCCTAAGAACTCTAAATGAATTTGTACTTTCAACACCTATGTCTTGAATTAGCATAAATTCATCATCAATTTTAATTAAATCGTTGGCCTTAAATGATTGTACACCTACAACATTAAATATATTATCAAATATTATGTTCTCATCCAATGTTGTCGAAACATTTACCTCTGTTAAAGGTGCCTGGATTAAATTGTCAATCGCCACCAACGATTTTGTATTTTGTTTTTGGGAAGTAATTTTATGATCTGTTCCAATACCAACTGATGTGATGTCGATTAAATTGGGTGAACTGAATAGAGCATCTGTAGCACTTACAGCAAACCCAATCTTAGAATCACTAATCTTGACTATAAAGACTTCTGTTGGTAATTTATCGGTAGTAACTCCAGATATGTTTGTCGGTGCAATGTTAATTGCATTGGCACTTGAAGACTCAGAATTCTCATAACTATAATTTACTTTTTCGCCAGTTACAAAGTAGTGATTATTAATAGTAACTTGATTTGATGTTGTATTAACAACTGAAGAATCACTTCCATTAAATATTCTTTCGAATATTGGGAAATTATTATTCTTCAATTCAAATGCAGTCTTCTTATCAAATTCTGTACCTGTATAATTTCCATAATCTGAAAAGAGAATATTATTATTTAAATCACTAATCGAATTAATTCCAACAATATTATCATAATTCTTAAGTGTTATACCAAAAGTTATGACATTAACTGATGTATTTGGATTCGGTGTAAATTCTAAATTAACTTGAGAACCACTTACCGATGCACCAACAGTACCTAAACCACAGCAATTCGATAATACTTGACCATATTTTACGATATTAAGAGTGTCTGAATCAACAAGATGACACTCAAACATTTCATATTCGTCGTTTGTTACATCTTCGATAGTAACCAAGAAGTAACCTGAGGAAAATGGATCTGAATAAGAAGCAATTGTTTGTGCTACAGGATTGCTGTGTTGGAATATTGACAAATAATATGATTCCAGATTGGAAACTTCCAAACTTTGTGAACCTACATTATTATTTTGGTTATGAACTTCAATTACAAGGACATTTGCAGTTATTGCAGTCCCAACGATAGGAGTAAATTTGACATCAATATTACTTCCTACAGTATTTGCACCAAATGTTCCAAATCCTGAAGTTACACCAGGAGCAGTATTAATGTCACCATACTGAAGAAGTTCGACTTTACCCGAATCATCATGAAGAATATTTAATTCTGTGTAGAAGTAATTATTCTCAGCATCTTCAAGTTGAATATGTACTTTTGCGGATCTATGTGCAGAATCAATTTGTACAAGTGTAGTTTCAGTATTAACTGGAACAACCAATGAAGATGATCCTATTGATATAATGTCTCCTAATGTGGTATTACCTACTCCTGTAACACTTTCTACACCACTGAAAGAGAAGTATGATATATCGTAATTATTAAATTTGAAATTGTTTGGGAAGAAAGTAAGATCCCATTGATCATCATTTTGTCTATCATAATCAAATGAACCAAGTGCGATGTTTGATTCTATTGAACCATATTCATTTACGTAACCATTTGATCCATCTTGGATTACAGTTACAGCACTGAATTGTTTTCTGTTTCTAAGTTCACTATCTTGAACTAATGTGAATATTTTGTTCCAAGCATATTTGTTATCAAAAGTATCTACTACAGAGAATTTTGTTTCTCGAGCATTTGAATTAAATTCTTCACTAAAATCATCAATTTTTAAAACTCTGTTTCCTCTTGATTCAAAAAAGTCAATTAGAATTTTATTTTCTAATACTATATTTGTTGATACTATTTTTCCATCTGATATATTTGAAGTTCTTTCTGTTGCACCATCAAAATCATAGAAACAATAAAGTGACTCTTCACCAATTACACTGACAACCGACACAACATCAATTTCAGCAACTGTAACAATACCAACTGCGGTATTTTCAACCACTAAATCACCAAATTTTTCAAAACCAGAAATGTGACTCAGCGAACTAACAGGATCATCCCACCTATCATAGGATATTTTAGATTTAAGAGAATATGAAAAGTTTTGATAATATTCATTATTAGGTATGACCTGTAAACTATCATTTAAGAATCCAGAATTTTTCTGCCACCCAGAAATAAAAGTTGCTCCAACTCCAAGTTTAATTGTTGAATTAAAATCAATTAAATCCTTAACAACACCAGCATTTCCCGATCCTTGAGAAATAATAGTTGATCCTTTTTCGAAATCTTTATCAGACTGAACATATAAAAATCCACTTATTGGATCAAATCTTTCAATAATACCAACACCGCTTGGATTAGTTACTATCTCCCCTTTAAAGAATGGAGAGGTTTTAATAGAAGCTTCAAAAATAGGAAAGAATCTTTCTGGAACAACCGTACCAGATTCAAAAGTGGTTACATTTCCAGGAATTTCCCCATTTTCTAAGAAAGTTGTCAAATCGTATTCAATGTAAGCTCCATTACCCCCAAGATTTGGGTCAAGTGACTTAATTTCAAACAATGAATATTCATAATCCTCTGAGTTATAACCTTTGCCAGTAGTACCTAATCCAATTGCAATATTTTCAACCAATACAGATTCACCAACAACAAAAGGCCAATCACTTTCCTTGCTAAATTGATTCTTAAATCCTAACCTTACAATTTTTGTGTTTTCATCATAACTTACAGAACTTATACTAAATCCATTTGTATTATTGGTAGGTATAAAAGTTGGGGGAGTTAAATTAAGTGAATTTGTGTTCTTAATGATTCTAACTTGATCATCTCCTAGATTATAATCTAAATCAACATCAATCTGTTCATTAGTCAGTCCATCCAAAACTATTAAATTTGGTGCTTGACTGTAGTTAATGCCTGCGGAATTTACACCAATTGAATCAAATTTCCCTAATGGAGTAACTAAGAGTACTTGTGGAAGATTTGCAATTACATTTAGTGTTTTATCTGATGGGTAGCCAAAACCAATATTATTAAACTTTGTAGATAAAACTTTTCCGATCGTGTTGGATGATGGTCTTAGTAAAGCACCACTACCGGTTTCACTCATTACTGAAGAAAATCCTGGAAGTGATTTAAATCCAATTCCCTTGTTAAACCCATTCAGTTTACTTATTGGTCCTGTAGTATTTTTAGATACTGTAGTATATGTGACATTTTTATTAAATGAATTATTATTATCAGGATTAAATGGAATATTGTAATCAAACGTATTGTTAGTTATATTAGAGATAGTATATGTACCATCAAATTTATTATGCACTAAATTTATAGAATTGTTATTAGGTACATCCACATCTTCATATATTTTAAGTTTTTTATCAGGAATATTGTCCAAATTAATTGGATTAAAGGAATAATATAATTTTTGAGGTATATTTTCCCCAACAGAAAGTGATAGTGATGCATTTTCTGTCAGACCAACACTCCCAGATCTTATAACTTCAAAATTGGATGTTGTTTTAGTGGTTACAAATTCATTATTCTTTTCAGGATCGGTAAACAATAATAATTCATATGCTGAAAAATCAAACCCTCCTTTTCTGAATGACAATGAACTATCTGACAAATCAAATTTTAAAGTTTGATTTTTTTGTATGTCAATTGGTGGATTTATTCTTGATAGAGTGGCTGTTTTTGCAGAACCAACATTTACAAATGTGGGATTTTCTTTTGTAAGTTCGAATTTATTTTCGACTAATTTAATAGTATCATTTCTTAAGACATAGACATAATACAAACCAGAATCAATTAGATTTTCTGATGGTCTATTATTTGGAGTATTATAGATTATTTTGTCGCCTGTCTTATACTTATTCTCAGGAACTTTAAATGTATCGTTTACAATATCGACATTTGATTCACTAATTTCATCAGGATCAAAAACAATCCTTCTATTTCTATCATTATATTTTACAAAAATTGTGACCGTATTAGTTGGATCTACGTTTACTTTAACTCTGTCACCATTTTGTAATCCGTGTGTTTGTGCAGTCGAAACTGTTACGACATTTCTTGAAGTCCTTCCTTTTAAAGTTGTTGGAATGTTTGTAGTAAAACTATGATAATTACTAAGACCTGATTTTGATTGGAAAGATAAAAGACCGCCAGATTGTGAATTACTACCCACATAACTTCCAACAGAATTAACACCTACTCTTTGAGACGATATACCAATAATATCTTTAGAAAGTGGAACTGCGAATAAGCTTTCATTATCAGACAAATTGTAAATTGAAGAACCTTGTATCCCACTAAATGCTCTAATCGACGCACCTTCGTTAGTTTTATATAATAATGGCGTATTTAAACTTAATCTATGATCTGGAATATAAATTTCTTTTTCATTCAATTGAATTTGAGTTTTTCCAACTCCAGGATTTGAAAATGTTATTGTAGTAATAGCTCCACTATTTTGAGTTCCAATACCGAGTGATTCGTTTGGATCAAAATATAATTCTCTATTAAAAATTAAATTTTCTTTTGTTGAAATATTAGAAGATGTAAATTTAATTTTTCTTGGATCGTCCCTTACAATTGTACCAGCAGGGTGTGATACAACCAATGAGTTATCAATACCTCTCAATATCCTAATTCTACCTGATATTTTATCAACATTTAGAACTTTTACTCGTTCCTCCTCAATATTGAGAATGTCGTTGGATCTTATAACTCTTTCATCTAATGGACCTGAAAGATATGTATATGTTACAATACCAGTTACAGTATCTGTCCCAAGACCAACTGACAAATACCATCTCTCACTGGTTACTCCTACAACATATGAACCTTCAAAATTCTTGTAGTATGATGAAAGATCATCAATAAAAATAGTATCTAAAGATTTGTAATTATGCGGTGTAGAAGTTAGACCAACAAATCCATTTTTTGAGTCAATTGTTGAAAATTCGACCTTTTCAATTGTTGTAGATGTAAGACTGATATTATCTACATTTTTGCCTGATAACTCAGTCACTCTGTAATCAAGATTTCTTCCTCCAGTAAATGTAGTATCAAACTTTACCTTATCATTTATTGAATAATTTTCTCCAGAGTCTAATATTTCAATATTATCTACGGAACCAGATGAAACTGCAGTAATATCAATTAATTGATTTCTCTCTTTATCTGAATTGAAAATATAATCATAACCACTATTTGAATTGTTTGTATAATAAAAAGATGTATTTCTAAAATATGATTCTTCTACTAAATTAAAATCTGTTTGGTTAGATGATGATTTAAAATTAAATTCTTCAGGTTTAGAATAGTATTCATTTCCTATAACATAAGGAAATACGGGTCTCCTACTATTTTTAAATGGTCCTGAGCCATCTTTATTATTAGAGATAGAAACGAAGTATGCATATACACCATTTGGATAATCGGGAGTTACACAGAACCTCCCATTTGATTTGTCCAAATCTCCACTTCCTGTGAAAATATAATCATTTACAAAAATGCCTGTGGGAAAATCGTCAGAAGAGGGTCTATTATCAGGACTATTATTAATCTCATACCCAGATTTTAATCTCACTATCCTACCACTACCATTTCTAAACTTAAATCCATACGGCCCATATATGGGATTTCCATCATATGCCCAGCCTAAAATTGGTGAATGAAAATTGATATTTCCATCATCTTGTGACAAGTCTGATATACCGAATTTTATATTATTTTCATCGAAACCAGACAAAACATTTAATGAATCTCTGAGAGAACGTGGTGCGTAAAGTGATGCAAATTGAAGTGAAGAATTATCAATACTTTCACTTATAGTACAGTCGTCCTGCTGTAAATTTGCAAAATTCTTTTCAAACAAATTAATATTCCATGCCTTTATACTTGCCTGAACTCTTGCACCAGAACCAGAATTTATTACATTGATAGTAGTTTTACCCGATTCATAACCTACACCACCCTTGTTTATAAAAACACTTTCTATTTTTCCATCTTTTAGTATGGGTACCAATACAGCAAAATTACCAGTGTCAGATATAATTTCAAGATCTGGGGGAGAATTATAACCAGAACCACCTGAATTAATAACTACTTCTTTAATTTCACCATTATTAATTACTGGAGTGAGTTTTGCTTCTTTGCCAGATTCAAATGTTGTCTCTGGTTGTCTTGCAAAATCTATTATTGTAGAAGCTCCATATCCAACACCACCATCTGTAATATCAATTGATTCAATAGAACCTCTGAACACTGGTTGAACTTCTGCCTGATACAAGAACACATTTCCGATAAATGGATCCTCAGAAATTAACCAATTAGATCCATTTTGTACCCATACATAATAATCTGTCGGTGTAATTTCATCTACTAGAATCTCAGCCTCATCTTGAGTAAATGCTAAAACATTTGTTGGTGTAATGATATTTTTATCAACTGGAGATTCGATCAAGAACAGGTCATTGAAATTTTCTACAAAATCTTTATCATAAAGTGCAGGAAGTCCCTGAACCTCAACTTTAATTGGTGGATAGTTAAAAGATCCTGTTCCTTGATTAGTAAAATTAATTAAAATATTATTATCATAATAAAAATCTCTTGCAGTAGAACCTAAACCAACCTCACTAAGAGAAAATGCGTCATTACTTATTTTCTTTACAAAATACTCATTATCTTCATTAAGTCCATTAATAGTAACACCAGAACCAACAGTATATTTTATTACTTCTTTTGATTGGTATCCATGATTTATAATTTCTATCTGATTCGATGCAGTATTTACACCGTCGGCAGGTATTGTTCTTCTCTTATTTTCATAACCTGTTCCCGGATTTGTCACAATTACATCAGACACAACCAATTTTAGTTCTGAAGCAGCAATTACTTGTGGTCCACTACCAAAATCTTGTAGTTGAATAGTATTAATACCCAACATCCCTTCAGACATTGTTCTATGTAAAGTTATAGCCTTTTGAGTTTTAACGAAGGCATAATATTCTGCATCTGTAGATAATCCCGAAATTATCTTTTTCTTTCCTGGTTCGTATATAACTCTTTCACCATCTTGAAATTTGTGGTCGTCATCAAATATAATTTCGTTTGTCGTTATATTTACATTAGATGAAAAATCTGCTAAAAAAGAATTCTCAAGTCTAATTCTCTTCATTCTTGGTTCTGCAGTAGCACCCTTTCCATTTCCACCAGTAATTGAAATGAAAGGGGCCTCAGTATATCCTAAACCGGTATTTGTAACATCAATTCTTTCTAATTTGCCCAGTACATTACATACACCTGTAGCTCCTACACCAACTTCATCTCTTACATTTAAAATAGGAGGGTTTATAATATCATATCCTGATCCACCTGATTTTATAACGAATTCTTGAATATCACCATAATATACACTTTCAGAAGACTTATAATTGAGCAATTCTAAACCATTATTAAAAATACCAATTTTTCCTGGTCTAGTCAATTCTGTTTTATTTCTTTTTTCTGGACTGAGAACCTTCCTATAAATTGCTTGAGGTTTTATATCTTTATTGTAAAAATCAAGTAAAGTTATTTTTGAGTTTTCAAAAGTACCGCCAATGGATACGTAAGTATTTCTGAACAAATCTGACTTACTTTTTGAAAGTTTGAAACTGGATGCATCAACCCTAAATGCGAAATAGGTGCCGGTGATTATTCCTGTGATGCCATTTCCTTTTGGCTCAACATATAAAGAATCTCCTGTATAAAATCCGTGATCTGATAAAGAACTTGAGTCATTAGTAAAATTGTCTATACTAATTGTATCTGAGATAGATAATTCATTAGAAAATGTTATACTTTTGCCATACGTATCAATTTCCTGGTCGATATATCTCGGTATAGAGTTTGATGCAATAATAGTACTTCCATCAAACTTAGAGTAAATGTTTTGAACGTTGCTTACAAAATCTCCAATAGAATACTTTGAAGATTTTCCTTTTAATAATTGATTTTCAAGAAAAAATATACCATTCGTATCAATATTTTCATTAAACCTTACTACAACATCTTTTAGAGATGAAACTGTAATTACTTCTCCAAGAACAGAATATGAAAAATCTTCATTTTGATATATTACTTCATAACCTTCTTTAAAGAATGTATCATCATATAAAGAAAAACTATAAGTATTATTACCAAGATTTTTTGTATCTAAAATTTTAAATTTTGTTTTGATGTTGAAGATATAATTATTATTTTTCTTGCCTGGTGCTTCATATCCAAGCGATTTTATTTCAATAGTATCATCCTTTTCAAAATAAAAAGTTGGATCATCTTGTACAAAATCCTTAAGAGTAGATGTAAATCTTACTCTTATTTCTTGTGAGGTATCAATACCAACAAATGCATAAGAATATGAGTCTAGATTTACATTTGTAGTCTTCTTTAATACATTTGTAACACCCACAACATTAAAGAATTGATTTATAGTTTTCCCACTATATGCAATTCCAATCTCCTGTCCATCAATATCGTCAACGACTATATTTCCAAATTCTGGAAAATCAATAGTAGAATCAACACTGATGACAGTATCTCCAATACCGACATCCTCTAAAAGTTTAGTAAGAGGGTTTGGTCTAAATTCTCCAAATATAGATCCATTAACATCAGAGTCTCTCTGAAATCCGCTATCAATACTGATTTGATAATATTGAAAATTACTATATGGAATTTTTTCTACATTTGTGACAGAACCCCGGGCATTAGTACCCTTTTGGAAAATGGTAAGATTCTGTAATTGTAATGGATCACCCTGAAGTTTTTCTACAACAAAATCCTTTGTTACCTTATAATCCGCATTTGATGGGGTAAGAAGAAATTGTGATGGACGAATAACTTCTACATCCTCACCATATAATGCTCTGAAGAGAATTTCATATGATTGATCTGTACCTTTTGAGGTATAAAAACTATCTGCACCATAAATGAAATTTCTCTGATCAAGATCACCAAATAAATTCCTTTCTGTAAATCCTGGTGTAACCTGTCTTTTTAACTTTTTGAAAAACTCTTGAAGAAATAATACGTTTAAATTTTCGACAGTCGTTCCGTTAGAGTGTTCGTCTATCTCTGATTTTGTAAATGTAAGTTCATCAGGTTTACCGGTGGTGATATATGTGGTGATACCACTAAAACCCCTTTTACAATTTAAAAATTTTATTTTTGACTTTGTCTCGTAAAAAATTATTTCATCATCAATTTTTATAATACCATTATTTTCAGCAAAACCCTCAGTAGATTCAACTCTTATATTAGTTTCAGTATAATCTAAATTTTCAGATAGAGTAGTAGAGTTTACAATATTGAAAAGTTCATCAACTTTTACATACTTGTCAATATTGTTGACAATATCGATAGGACCACTTTGAGATTCCTGAGATACGTAATATTGCTCTAAAAAATCTGTCAGAAGAGGAAAGTCCTCTCTAACGTATCTTGGAAGTTGACTAGCAACAATTTCTTGAAACTTGACTCTATCTATTGCCATTTTAATTCTTAATTGTGAGATAATCTACTGACGATCTGTTATTAGACTAGGTTGAAGTTGTTTCAACTTGAGCAGAGGTAATTGGATTACCTCTTACCAATTTGTTTGATCCATAACTTGAAGAAACAATGTAATTTGTTCCTGAGATATCATTTCCAGAGGAAATGTTGTCGGCAATAACATCAACTGTTGTATTATTTACATCAAGTTGAAGATAGAGATCTTGAAGACCGATTACGTCATTTGAAAGAGGAATTGCTGATATTTCTACAATGGAGCTATTTTGACTTACGACGGTGGAAATTATATTAATAGGATTCAACTTAATTTCACCTTTCATATAATCTATAGTTCCAACATTCTGTTTTACAATGAATGGTTCAGATGGAGAATTTAATCTAAACAGAAATACCGATCCTTTTTTGAGATCTGCATTTGGTTTGTCTCCCAGATAGACAGTTCCACTTATACCACTTACAACGAACCCAGAAGACTTTATATTATACCCAAGACTCTTCACAAATAAATGATTACCAAAACATAACTCATATTCAGCAAACTGATTGAGTTGTGCAACTAAATCACGTCTCATACTAATATTCGTAATATTTGATGTAATAGATTCATTACTATTATCAATCACTCTCTGGAACTGTGAATATTTGAACCTTCCACCAAATTGATTCAACTCTGATGAATCGGAATAATTTGTAATATTTTGAGTGACAAGATTTTGAACGAAGGAAGCAGAAGATGCTAAATTTGTATTGTAATAAACTTCACAATCTGCCTCAATATATAAGAATTTTAAGTCAATGATTTCAGGTCTAATACCTGCAACGGAGAATTTCTTGATTTGTTGTTGAATATTCTGCTTGACACCACTTGAAAGGAATACACCATTAAATGGTTTAATACTAATGAATACCTTTCCAAATTGTGGAGGTGTTAAATCTTCACCACCAAATGCTGAAACTGATTGTGCCTCTGGATAAATCTGTGGGATCAATCCTTCATAATCTGCTGCAGTAACTGCTCTGTTCTGAGATGCATAGATCTGTGGTGCATACTTCTTAATTGATTCAACAGATTCAATTGCCTTACCACCACCAGATGCTGACTCTGTCGATATCACAGATACACCAGAACTTATTGTCTGACCATTATTTCCAACTAAATTTCCGATAAACTGGAAATTGGAAATATTATTTGCTTCTTCACCATTCGATGTGATATAACTTGCTTCAATGAAATTCTGATCTTCTAACTTAACTCCAAAAATTCCATCACCAAATAATAACTCATATCTTTCTTGCTCAATCTCTTGTATGAAATATGCTCTGGTCGAACTCGTGACCTCAAACAAACTTGCAAACAATTCAAATTTTCTTGATACAGTTGAAGATTCAGTGTCCTTCACAATCACTGAAATTAAATCTGTATCAATACCTGAGTTTGGTAAAATAAATTTTTGATTTGGATTACTTCCATCTACAGTAAACTTTTGATTGATATAAGTTCCTTCGTATACAGAAATACTATCAAATGTTGCAGTTCCAGTTGAATCTACAGGAACTGTAATATCATTTGGAATTGAGAATACAAAAGTCTTTGTCTTATTTGAAGACGTTGATCTTGATGATAATACTGCTCCGGCCTTCAGTGTGACAGAAACCGCTGTTGTATTACTTAAATCTACACTAAAGGAAACAATTGACTTCGATGATTTCCTTGATCTTGGTACATACCCGATATTACGCGCGAGAGATACTACATTCTCTCTCAGAGTTGCACTATCAATGAATACCTCATTTGATACCATATTGGCATTGTATGAAGTAATATAAGTGTTATAAGCTAAAGTGTCGATGATTGTAGATAGATTAGATCCCTCAAAATCATAATCCGTGAAATTTGAATTAGCACGGAGATAATCCTTTATCGATTCCTTGATCTGATCAAAATCTAAGTTGCTAAAATTAACTAAAGGCATTTACCTAGTGGGTAGTAACACGAACTCTAATTGTTGTGCTTGAGCATCTATTCCTATAATTTCGTATTCGATATTACAGTTGAATTCATTATCATCAAAATTAGGAGTGACAATGACATTTAATAAGTTCACTCTTGGTTCAAATGAATTGATTGTGTTTTCAATCTCAGATTGAATTGCACTTGCAGTCAAAGTATCTAAATTCTCAAAAAGAAGTTGAGTTACCCTTGATCCAAGTGTTGGTTCAAATGGTTTCTCACCAGGCACAGTAAATACTAAATTACGAATTGAACGAGCAATTGCATTTGCATTCTTTATCACAATGATGTCATTGTTAATAGGATTAATCTTAAAGGTCGCACTTACGTCCTTAAACCCCTGACTTACTCTTTGAGCGGGCACTGTGATAATACAACAATTCTAAAGTTATTTATTACCAATAATTAATTTTTTACTCGGTTAAAAGATCAGGTTGATTATCCTCATTCTCCCAAAAATCTTTATAATCTACCTCACTTGCTTCATAAAAACCATCTTCTCTTACCTTCTTCTTATTCTTTGGTGTCTTCTGATCGTGATTGATTTCTCTGAGAAAATTCTTATCCATCTATTATAAATCCCAACCTAAGGTAATCATTGTCTTTTATATATGTCTCGACTTTATCCCCTTCCCATATTGGAATGACTGAATTGTTATTATAACGGAAATCTGAATTGGCTCTTAGATGTATCTCAATTAGATTTCCATCAATATACTCACAATTGATCCAATCGTATCTCTCACTTATTTCTTTAAAAACTTTTGGTAATGGTATGTCTCTTTCTACCTTATACCACTTCTTCCACTTGTACAACGGATCCTGAGGGTCTCTCTCACCCTTTACAGTGAGTTCCTGTTGCCCCTGATAATAGTCAACTGATATATGCTCACCTTCAAACATCTCACACCAAAACTCACCAGGATGTAAATGTTCAGTATCACTCTCCAAATAATCCATCCGAGCGTATCTTCCCATACCCATGAAATTAATACATGGTCTGATAATATAAATGCCAGATGAAGGAACTTCTAAACCCGCAGGTCCACAAGTATATCCTAACATCTGGCTGATTTGTAACTTATTATAAATCCATAAATCTTGAGGATGAATTGATGACCACTCATCCTCAACAGTCATCTTATACTTATTCTTCTTCATCTAATTCTTGAAATGATAATTTAAGTATCATTACTATATAATAGCTCACTCCAAGTAAAAGTATCAACATACAAATGATAATACTCCATGTCACATCATTGACATTATTGAGTGGTCGAAGAATTAGATTCATATATTAACGTCCCTGTCCACGATACCTTTTTGGTTTACCATTTCGTGATGTTGCTGCATACTTTGTATGTTGACCTGAACCCTGTCGAGTCTTCTTTGGACGAGACTCAATCATTGATTGACCAGTCAGAGACTTCTTAATCTTTGCCATAACTTTACCTGACGACTTTATTACTATAGAGAAAAAAAGGGGTCTTGTCAACCCCTCTTCTGTATCTTACCAAATATTATACACTTCTTACATCCAGGGCCGAGACATTCCCAACCCCGATGACACTTCTCACATCCTTTACCACCACATTCATTACAAACAGGATGATAATCAGATAACCCTCGTTTTTTCATGTCCTACTCGAATACGTGGATCACACCAGATATCATATCCAGCTTCAATAGCATCCAAACAGAATGATACATCTTCTCCACACATATCTTGTACTGCACCACTTTCAAAAACTTGCATCTTCGGTGCAAACCATGGATACTTCATCTTCTCATTCTCAAAGACTCCATGCTGAATCATTACCCAACCGAATCCTGTATAATCAACAGTAAAAGGCTTCTTACGCTTACTAATACCATCAACCATCTCATGATTCATTACACCACCATTATTCCTGAAGTCATCTTCTTCTAACCAATGTGCAACAGAAGTCGTCCGCCCATCCTCAGTAGAATACCAACCAGCAACAATTTCCTTCTCCTCTCCATCAGAGTTTACGGCCATGTCACAAAGCTGCCAGAATTTCTCAGTATTAAAAATAATGTCACTATCAATCCATAACTGATAATCATACTTCAATTTACCATCCCATGGTAACTGGTCAGGCCCTCTCAATACATTTGCGCCTAAACACTTACAACGTGCGAAATTCACCATGCTTGAGTAATCTTGACTAATCTGAATACTCATCTGATTTTGTACAAGATCAAAACATAATTGTACAAAATTTTTCATGAATGCATAACTACACCCACGTCCTGGAAGACAAAATACAATTGCCTTCCCTCTCATTCTTTCCTTAATTGCTTGATAATCCCACTCTTCCTTTTTCTCTTTCTTAGCAGTCTTCGGTGCAGCTGCCTTCACTGTAAATCCTTTTGCCATGAATTTGAAATCACTCCATTTCAATCTTTATTATACCAATTATGTATACTCTTGTCAATAGATTTTTTTATCTCTGATTGTTACTGTTATCCTCTCAATTCTGTGAGGTTTACCTCACTTCTACTTCGTATGAGAGATCCTCAGCAACATAGTCAGTCTTCACTAAACCAACCAGATTATTTAAAATCTTCCAATTCTCATTAAATATAAACTCATTATATTCCTCTGATATACACTCACCCTTTAAAAATATTCGGTAGACCTTAGATACACTCATATAAACCTCGAAGGGCGCTATACTAAAAAACTTATACGGGATTTTTTTATATATCGAATTTTTTTTAAGACGCAATAATATAAGGCCGGATTGTCACCTTTGTAGGTTAGGAAAGCCGCAATTTCTTTAAGGGGGGGCCTAATCAAATAACCTTATATTCATCAAATACCTTATGGGCGCTTTGCCCGGAACCGCGGTATCACAAAACCCCCGAAATACTGTCGATTTCGATAATACTGTGATTATAACATATAGCCCCACTAAGTGTCAAGAACTGTGAGGCCACTATGTGTAATTAACTGTGAGGCCACTAAGTATCAAGAACTGTGGCCTCTTATGTTATCAGAACTCCAGCTCATACAGTGTTGGCTCAGCTGTGAATGTAGCGGGTTCAGTGTTATCAGTGTCAGCTACAATACTATCAAGAATGTCAAGGATTTGCTCTCCAGTGTTACCCTTACGGAGCAGAGAGATCATCAGTTCGCGGGACATGTGTTCGTGTAAGTGAGTGTGAATAATGAGCAGTTTAATGACATGTTCAGGTCAAACAGTGAATGTAACTCAGAGCAGCGCTTTGCGTTTGCGGTTTACTTGAGAAGGCAGCACGGTAACTGTTACTTTCTTGCCAGTAGACTTAACCTCTTCAATGGTCTTAAGCAGTTGTTGGTAGGAATTCATCGTGAATAGTGAAAGAAAGTGTTCTAGAAGGGCTTAAGCCTTGTCTCAGAGTGTTCTAAACTCTAAGTGTCAAACGTAATGTTTTGCGAGTGCAATTACGTCATTATCATTCACCATGCTCTTAGGTGTTGTGTTCCATTGATGAAATGTTTCGCCAATGATGTCCTCATTCATAATGTCCTCAATGAGACTACCTGAACATGCAGGAACAACATAAGTGCCAAGATACTCGGCGCTGTAGTGTTCGGAGAGAATTGAGAGAGCTTGTGTTTTGTTCATACCATAGTGGACATTTCAAGGTGAGTAACTTTGTAGGGGGGAAATTGTCGGGGTTTTCTGATGTTTTCTGTGGGGGGTTGACAGTATAAGGAAAGCCTGATAGACTACGGCCTTAGATCACAATAACTCAAAGGCTTTACAAGGGTTTTGTAACTATAAGATCAGGCATTTATAAGGGCTTTGTAAAAATAAGATCAGGCATTTATAAGGGCTTTGTAAAAATAAGATCACACTTTTCCACACATTAACTCTACTTTTCCACACCTATTGTGAAAAACTATAAAACACTCAAATGCATTTATTAATACATTTATAAACGTTTTTTAATGCAAAACATGTTATTTATGGTGTTTTTTGGGGGTTAATTTGAAGAATCAGATGGCATGTAATCGATGAAGTTCAGT
>Ga0213859_10000021_pt1 | contig 65754 bp, 42 predicted proteins | sample PICome_2_FD_160133 | JGI IMG/M metagenome (GOLD analysis project Ga0213859, IMG submission 160133) | Coastal seawater microbial communities near Pivers Island, North Carolina, United States - PICO304 | ecosystem: Environmental > Aquatic > Marine > Coastal | place: USA: North Carolina...
TCAGCTCCATTGAGTTTAGCTTTACCAATGAGTTTAGCTTTAGTTAGTTTAGCTCCAATGAGTTTAGTTCTTCTGAGATCAGCTTGAGTGAGATCAGCTTCAGTGAGATCAGCTCTTGTGAGATCAGCTTTATAGAAATAACCTTTAGTGACATTAGCTTCAGTGAGATCAGCTCCAATGAGTTTAGCTCCACTTAGAAAAGCTTCAGTGAGATTAGCTCCTGCGAGATTAGCTCTAGTAAAATTAGCTGAACTGAGAATAGCTTTAGTAAAGTTAGATTTAGTGAGATTAACTCCAGTGAAATCAGATTTATGGAGATAAGCTTTCTCGAACTTAGCATCATAGAGATCAGCTGCTCTAGTAAAATCAGCACTAGTTAGCTGAGCTCCAGTGAGATCAGCATCAGTTAGAATAGCTCCATTTACAATAGTTTGATAGAGATGAGCTTTAGTGAGATTAGCTCCAGTGAGATTAGCTCTAGTAAAATCAGCTTCAGAGAGAGTAGCATCAGTGAGATCAGCTCCACTGAGATCAGCTCCAGTGAAATCAGTTCTATGGAAATGAGCTTTAGTGAGATTAGCTCCAGTCAAATTAGCTCCTCTGAGAATAGCTTCATTGAAATTGGTTTTAACGAGACTAGCTTTACTAAGATTAGATTTCTCGAAATTAAAATGTCTGAGATCTAATCCATCTAAATTTATTTGTTTTAAATATATATCATCAACACGTAAAAATACCTTTCTTATGTTTAAATCCGAATTATCTGACTTATATTTATTAATGTAGTGGTATGCATTATTATTTGCTTTGATATCTAAAAATGTATTTCTATCTATTTTTATATATAGATCTGTCTCTATTTCTTGACACTCAACAAGTGCATCTCTTACACCATCTATGTTATTATAAAGCATTTTACCATTTTCCTCAGGAGAATTATGTTTGATTATTTCACACAATATTTCCTTAGGTAAAAATTTGAAATAAGTAGAATTTGGGTCTGCAATTAATGCGTTATTTACCTCTTCTTCCTCTTCCTGTATGTACTGTCCGTCTGTAAAATTATATTCTGCTTCTTCTTCCGAAGAATCATCTTCTTCCTCTTCCTGTATGTACTCTCCGTCTGTAAAATTATATTCTTCTTCTTCCGAAGAATCATCTTTAAAATCCGAGTCATTTCCAAATAATGAGTTAATTTGTTGTATATTCATTTATAATTAGTAACATTTTTGTTTTTAAAAAAATTCTCAAGGACACAAAACTAAATCCACTGATGTCGATACAGTTACTCTTAAAAGATTCTAATAATGAAGAAACAACGATATATGGTGTTAAAAAAATTGTATCTTATGATATTATTCCAATTTTATGTTATAATTAATAATATTTTAAAAATATTATTAATGTATATATTTTATAGATAAAAATATCCATCTAGAAAATAGCGTCTTCATCAAGATAAATATTTTCACCTTTAATGTCGTCTAGAATAGCTCCAGTGAGAATAGCATCAGTGAAATAAGCATCAGTGAGAACAGCTCCAGTGAGATCAGCTCTTTTGAGATCAGCTCCAGTGAGATCAGCTTCACTGAGATCAGCTCCAATGAGATCAGCTCCAATGAGTTTAGCTTCAGTGAGAACAGCTTCAGTGAGAACAGCTCCAGTGAGATCAGCTCTTTTGAGATCAGCTCCAGTGAGATCAGCTTCACTGAGATCAGCTCCAATGAGTTTAGCTCCACTGAGATCAGCTTTAGTGAAAATAGCTTCACTGAGATCAGCTTTAGTGAGATCAGCTCCACTGAGATCAGCTTTAGTGAAATTAGCTTTACATCTGAGATCAGATCCAGTGACACGAGCTCCACTGAGATGAGCTCCAGTGAGATCAGCTTCAGTGAGATCAACATTTCTGAGATCAGCTCCTTTGAGATGAGCTCCAATGAGTTTAGCTCCTTTGAGATGAGCTTCAGTGAGATCAGTTCTATCGAGATAAGCTTCAGTGAGATCAGCTTTATAAAGATGAGCATTAGTGAGATTAGCTCCAGTGAGATCAGCTCTTTTGAGAATAGCTTCAGTCAACATATTATCAACGAGATTAACTCCTCTGAGACCAGCTGCAGTGAGAATAGCTTTCTCGAAATTGGCTTCATTGAGATCAGCTCCCTCAAAATCAACTGCAGTGAGATCAGCTTCAGTGAAATCAGCATCATAGAGATTAGCTCCAGTGAGATCAGCTCCACTGAGATAAGCTTCAGTGAGATCAGCTTCAGTGAGATCAGCTCCACTGAGATAACCTTCAGTGAGATTAACTCCGCTGAGATTAGTTTTAACGAGACTAGCTTTACTAAGATTAGATTTCTCGAAATTAAAATGTCTGAGATCTAATCCATCTAAATTTATTTGTTTTAAATTCATATCACCGACACGTAAAAATACCTTTCTTATGTTTAAATCCGAATTATCTGACTTATATTTATTAATGTAGTGGTATGCATTATTATTTGCTTTGATATCTAAAAATGTATTTTTATCTATTTTTATATGTAGATCTGTCTCTACTTCATTACAATAAACAAGTGCATCTCTTACACCATCTATGTTATTATAAAGCATTTTACCATTGTCCTCAGGAGAATTATGTTTGATTATTTCGCATAATATTTCCTTAGGTAAAAATTTGAAATAAGTAGAATTTGGGTCTATAATTAATGGATTTTTTTCCTGTTCTTCCTCTTCAAATTCTTCTTCCTCTTCATGTATGTACTCTCCGTCTGTAAAATTATATTCTAATGAGTTAATTTGTTGTGTATTCATTTATAATTAGTAACATTTTTGTTTTACAAAATATTCTAAAAGACACAAAACTAAATCCACTGATGTCGATACAGTTACTCTTAAAAGATCTTTCTTTTGATTATATTATTAAATATACGATATAAAATTTTTTGTTAACTAATTAAAAAAATCATTATAATAATTATTTAACATGATACTTAGATCATCTATATTACAACGATTAGATTCTTCCTGAAAAATATTTGAAAAAATCATAGCTAATCTTTCATGATTTCTCTGACATAAAACTAAATCTGTTTTATTCCAATTACAATTTATTATATTCTCTTTCAATTCTTCATCTTCTGATGGTGATAGTTTTTCATTTCCAACAAAAGAGTCTTTTTTAACCAAAAGAGAATAAAGTAAACATCCAATTTGCCATACATCTATCTTATATTTGTCTTCGTAAACGTTTTTAAACATTTCTGGAGGATTTATAAGAACAGTGCCAAATTCCATAGTAAAGTCGTTATCTGGATGATATGAACAATCCCAATCTATTAAATTTACGTTTTCTTTGTCCCATGAAACAATTACATTTTCCAATTTTATGTCTCTATGAATTATATCATTCATATGACAATTTTTTACTATATCTATAACTTTTAGAGAAATTTCTATTGCATCTTTATTTCCTAAACATTTATGAAGTTCATATAAATTTATAGAGTCATCAATATATGTAGTATCTATAAATATTGGATCATTTAGACTATTACGAATTACTTTTGGAACACCTTCAATATTTTCTATTTTTGAATAAATATTTAATTCTCTTTCACAAATTCTTCTTCTTCTTTTTTCATCACCTTTGAAATAGTATTTTCTTACAAATTTACCATCATCTTTTGAAGCATATAAAAAAACTTTTCCATTTGCACCTTGACCTAATTTTTTTATTTTTCTAGGTTTTTTTCTATATTCCTCTATAGTTGGAAAATTAATATTTTTAATTGCTGCTTTCATAATATTACTTATATTATATATATCTTTTAATGTGATTTTCATTTTATTTATTATTAATAATGATATAAAGGATTAAAAAATTGAATATAAATGTCTGAAACAAATAATACAAAAGAAACATTTCTTACTTCTAGATTAGACCGTGAACTAACACCTCAAGAATTTAGAAAACAAATGGTTGAAAATGCAGGTGTACCACCTCTTACAAACGACGAAACATTAAAAGCTATGAATGATTTATGTGTAGGAAATCCAGTACCTGATTATCCTGGAGTAGATAGACTATATGCCGATCCTCCTATTCCAGGACAGAGATTTGGACTTTTTAGTTTTATTCCAGCTAAAGGAGCTACACCAGATGCAGATGGAATTTATGGTATGGCAAAAATTAGAGGATGTTATGATAATCCAATGGAAATTGAACAACGTGAAGAGTTTATCATTAGAAACGTTGATTCCTACCATAAGATTCAACGTCCTTATGTAGGACGACCTTTCCCTATTACGATAGATTCTAGATTTTCTGCAGAAAAGAAAGAGATTGATATTAGAAAAAAGACTACTGAAATTATTTCAGGAGATATAAAAACTCAAAAAAGAGATGAACAATCTGAGATTAGAGATATTGAAGAAAGAGCTGAAAGACTCAAGGAAGATACTTCTAAAGATTTAGATGATGTAGAACCAATGGAATTGTATACTACGCTTAAGGTAAAACTTGCTCAATTAACATGGACGTATCAAGAGCATCAAAAGAAGATTCAAGAGGTCAAAGATATTATCATTAAAACAAGAAAGGAAATTAAGGAATTAGATGATGAATCTGATGAATACGCCAAAAATGTTTATGAAAAGTATATGAAAGCTCGTGAAGATTCTGGTATTCCTAGAGAAGATAACTCTTTTATTAGTTATCTTTGTAAGGATATTAAACTTGATTTTGACGAAGAAGTTCAACAAGAAGAAGCACAAGAAGAAGAACAACAAGAAGTTCAACAAGAACATAAACAAGAAACAGGAAGTGATTCTAGTAGTGATGAAAATGTAACATTAACTCCTGTTATTCCAAAATTTAGTGAAGATGATGAAGAATAAATAGATTTATAATTGAAAACAATTATAAATCAAATGATGGAAGAAATTGATCCGAATAGGGAAATGGTGATAATTACTAATTTAGACACGTATCCTGTAGATAATATAGAAATAATAGAAGGATATATACCTAGAACAGAACTAGAAGATTTAGAAACAAATTTAGAAGTGTTATGTTATAATATACAACTTCAATTTATATCGTTATTATTAAAATTAATTTTCATTAGTTTGTCTTTAATATTACCTACATATTTAATATTACAAATATATAAAATATTAGATTCTGAATAAAAATTAATAAAATAGCTACTAAAAATAAATAAATGTCTTTATTAAAAAATCCCCCTAATAGAAAATTGATAGGACATAGGGGATGTAAAGTAAGGGAGAATACTCTTACTGCTTTTGATAACGCTATTCAAAATGGATTAAATTGGATAGAAATAGATATAAGACTTAATAAAAATAGAAACTGGATATTAATGCATGATGATAATATTTTAAGAACGAATGGAAAAGATATATATGTAAAAGATTTAACAAATAGAGATATTCAAGATAATAATCAAACATCTTTTACACAAATAAATAATTTGAGAGAAACATTAAATTATTTTTTCATTAAAAAAGTTAACTGTATTATAGAGATTAAAGAAGAGTATAAAAATTTATGCGATTTAGATATTAAAAAACTTTATCTTATTGTTAATGGATGTTGTAAAAGAAAAATAGAGGTAATTTTTACAAGTTATCATATTGATGTATTAAAAATGATAAACAATTTTCAAAAAAATTTTAATATAAGATATGATATTGGATATAATATAGATAAATTTGAGAAAAATATATTAAACGATATGAAAAGAGTAGGAAAATTTTATTGTTTAAATTGTTACAGTAAAGAGATAAAAACAGAAGATATAGTTTACATCAAAGAAAATTCAAACTACAAGATAGGTATATTTACAATTAATACTCAAGATGAAATAGATAAATTTTTAGATTTGAAAGTCGATTATATATTTACTGACTGTCCAGAACTTAACTGATTAGAATAAAATCTTTATATTTATTTTATTAATATAAAGATTTAATAATATTGTAGATGTAAAAATTACTTTTTAGTAGATTTCTTTTTATTAGATTTAGGAACAGGTTGATCTAATTCTTTCTTAAGATCAACTAGTAATTTATCGTAAGCTGTTTCAAATTGTTTCAAGTCTTTTAGCCAAAGTTTTCGTTCTGAAGTTTTCTCTAAATCTTTAATCATAGCTTCTAATTTTTCTATTTCTTTTTGTATTTCTTGGAGTTTGTTTTTAGTGAATGATCTCATATGAAGACGTAAAAGATATTCATAACCTTTTTCATCGTTATTAGTAGTTGATATTTTTGTATAACCTAATTTTTCCATATCGGAGATAACTTCAGATTCCTCCTTTTGAAATATCTCTAATTTTTTAGTAATAATGTCGTTAATGAATCTCTTTTTATTCATGTTTATATCTAACTCTTTCTTCCAAGTTTTTAACAAGTATTGTTTTCTCTTTACCATATATTCATATTTAGTTCTACAAAACTGATCAATGATCTCTTCTGTTGATCTAAACTTTTGAAGTTTATTATTTTGATTGAATAAAACCATATTAGTAGCATTTATTGGCTTTGATAGTTTAAGAGTACTTTCATTTAATTTTATTCCGCCAGGTATTTCATCTATTTCAAAATAAATTTCTGAAACAGTATAATTGATTCTAAAAGTTTTAATTTTCTTATCTGCTTTGAGAGATTGTAAAAACGATTCAAAATCTTCTGTCCATAAACCGATAGGTAATTCTTTTACAATAACTGTTTTATCAGATAATCTTTCTAATACACCGTAACTAACAAACTTATTATCTTCCTTTTTAGTAATTTCTCCCTTAAAACCTCTGTACCATGGAACAAGATTTGGAAAAATACTATTACCTTCGTCATTAGCAGCGCAACCATCATTATTAAGCCATAATTTTACGCATTCAATAAGATCTTTAGGATTATAACTAGGTATAGTAGAAGACCATCCTGTACCGATAGCTCCTTTACAAGGGTTAGCCAGAACAAATGGAATACAAGGTACGTAAAATTCAGGTTCAACCATTTCTCCGTCGTCAATTCTTCTAGTTAGTAAAGCATCGTCTTTATCTGAAAATAGAAATTGAGAAATAGATTCTAAATGAGTTTCTACGTAACGAGCAGAAGCTGAATCTTTACCTCCTTGAATTCTACTACCCATTTCACCGGATCTTGCTAATAGAGGAATGTTGTTACCGCCTGTATAACAAGAAGCCATTGATTTAATAGTATCTTGAAGACTTACTTCGCCATGATGGTATTTTGTCTGTTCTGTAATATATCCTGCAAGAGAAGCGACTTTTACATCCGATTTTAAATTTCTTTTACGACAACCATAAAAAACTTTTCTTTGAGTTTGTTTGAATCCGTCCATTAAAGAAGGGATATTTCTTTCACAATCTGCAAGACTAAATTGGATCATGTAATGATTTAAAAAATCAGAGATATTTAGATCTGAAATACCTTTACCGTTATCAAATTGTTTATAACCAAAAGGATCATATGTAGCTAGCCATTTTTTTCTTAGATCAGAAAGACCTTTATCTCCATGGAATACCTTGCACATATTAGAGTCTGAAGAGTTATCTTCTTTAAATTTAATTATTTTTTGACCAAAGGTTTCTTTTACTTCTGTTCTTCCAGAAGTACCTAAACCTTTGTAATATTTAGCTTTATATTTATTTTCATTTTCTCTCATAAACTCGTTATATTCTCTTTCATCAAAAAATACTCTATCTAGTTTATTAATTTTAGCGATAGGTGTACCCATATGAACAATATAAGGTTCTGGACGTTTTAAAAGAGAAGGGAATAAAGTATGAATCCAATTAAGTATGAGACCAAGAATATGCAATCCATCAACATCTGCATCTGTTAAAGTCATGATAGTACCATATTTTAAAGTCTTATACTCTTTATCATTAGTATAATCTACACCATATCTTAGACCTAAGATGTTATTTAAATCATTCAATACTTTATTTTCACTAAGTTGTTTAGGAGTAGCTTTTCTTGCGTTTAAAATCTTACCACGTAAAGGAAAGATACCAAAATGGTCTCTCCCCTTTCTACCTAAAGCTCCTGTAGATACGCCTGTTGTTGCGTATGTAGCTGCAGAATCACCTTCTGTAAGAATAAGAATACTATCAGGGCCTTCTTTATTAGCAGAAGACAGTTTATCAACTTTTACAAAACCTTTCTTTCTTGGAGTAGATTTTCTAAGATTAGCTCTTTCTTTTGAAATAATTATGTCTTCAATCATTTCACTAGTACCCCATTTTAAAATTTGATTAATTTTTGTTGTAGGAAATATAGCTTTTACTTCGGGGGCTTCCAACTTGCATTTTGACTGACTTTCAAACTGAGGATTTGGTACAGAAACAGATACAAATAAGTAAAAGAAACTTTTTACATCTTTTATGTTAATATGAGGTCTTGTTGCTACAGTTTTACCTCCTTTTGTTGAAGTATTCTTTTTATTTATTCTTTCAACAATAGGTCTAAAAATAGCTTCTGCCCAAGCGTCTACGTGAACACCATTATCTGAAGTATAAGCACCATTAACAAATGAAATAGAGTTATGTTCTCCGTTATAGTTGGGTAACAATACGACTTCATGTTTTTTTGTTTTGATATATATTTTTTCATTTTTTGATGAAGAAGAGCTGCTTGTAACAGATTCTGTATCAGAGTTCCACTCATCGTCATAAGGAGTATAAAGTCGTGAATACTCTAAAAGATTTTTTACGGGAATCTTTTCGTCGTTAATATATACAGAAACACCTGTAGTCATAGCAACGTCTATGACGTATTTATACAAGAGACTGATTATGTCTTTATTATATTTTTTCATACCAAACTTTTCAAAATCAGGTGTCCAACTAATTTTTGTGTATCCATTTTTTAATTTAGACTCTGTTATTACGGGATCTTGTCTGTCTCTCATATTATTGGACCATTTTTGAACTATTTTTTTACCAGAAATAGGATCTACGCCTGAAACTTCAAAATTTTTAGAAAAAACGTTTAAAAGTTTTACACCGTAACCGTTTCTTCCAATACCTTCCCTCTCTTCCTTGTCGTCGTAGTTTTCACCTGTTCTAAACATCCCAAAAATCATTGTGTGAACGTAAATACCATCTTCAGTTTTTTCAATAGGAATAGATCTTCCATCGTTCCAAATACTTGTTTCACCTGTTTCTTCATTTAGATTTACTTTGATTTTTGTACAAGGAGTATCTTCTTTTAAACTCCTATACACGTTATCTGCAGCGTTTGATAAACCTTCCATAAAAGTTTTTGCAAAAGCTTCTGAAACAGAAACTATCTCCTTGTTTATCTGCCATGTACCGCTAGATGTTTTTGAAGCGACATATTTTTGGAATTGTTTTCTCTTTAAAAATCCAACATACATGTCAGAACGATCAATAATATGATCAATTTCGTTTTTAGACTTAAACTTTGCAACTCTTTGAGAGACGTTATTAGACTTTTTTGAAGTTTTTGAAGACATTTGGATAATTTGTTGATAATATTGTATCAAATCATAAATAATTATTCATAAAAATCATTTTAAATTTTATCATTATACATAAAGTAGTAATGGCGATAAATATTCCTGAATTTATAACAAAAATAATAATGCTTATGTGTACCTATTATTTAACATTAGAGTATGTATTCGCTTGCGAAGTTAAAACTTGGATAGGAGGTATTACTATACTTATTTGTGTTATTTTAATAACTGTGTTATATATGATTTTTAGAGCAAATAAGATAAAAAAATGCTTTTCTTGTGGAAAAATATCTTGATATTTTATATAGTTATTATATTATTTTTACAATATAATAACTCTTACTTTTGATTATTTTGATTAGATCTTTGTTCCATGTTTTTTAAAATTTTATTGAAATTTTCATTTTCTATATTTATTTTATCTTCATTGATTTTTTCATACTCTATTTTACTTTTTTCTATCTCGTGAGATAATCTATTTACACTTAACTGATGTTCATATTCTATTTTCATTATATCTTCCTTATATTTTAATTTTTTTTGAGCCTCTTGTTCCATTTCTTCAATACTCATATTGGAGTATTTTATAAGGTCTTCATATTGATGTTTAGGTATAATAGTGTACTGTAATTCGTTTAATATATTTTCAAGATCATCATAATTGTCAGAATTTAAATCTAAAGATTTTAACATTCTTGATTTATATTTATCTAGACTAAAACTCAATAACTCTTCCAAATTTAATTTACTAGAACTCATTTTTTTTGTTAAAATTTATTTTTTAACTTTATTTACAATAGATAAATTATATGAATTAACAAGAATCCATTTATCAGAAATGAAAGGAACTTTGTTATTAAAATTATCTGAAACTTTTTTAAGATTTATGTTTACATAATCTCTTAATGATTTTATATTTTTTAAAGTTTCATTTACCTTTTCTAATTTTACTTTAGGATGAACATTAATCCTAAAATCTCTAGATGAATTTGATAAATAATTATATAAACCAATTACAATATCAGTAGAACTATTACAAAACAGATCTAAAATCTGTCTTATCTCTGTATTTTTTTCCATTTTTTTGTAAGCTTTTTTTATTTTTTGATTCCAAGTTTTTTCATCTATATCATTGTTTAAAAAATCAATTCTAAACTTTTCAAAATCCTCCTCTTGAATACCTAATGGATATCTTCGAAGTTCTATATCGCTTATATGATTAATAGATAGCATCAAATCATGATATTCATCTACAATTTTTTTATCTGCACCTAAATTATTTAATTTTTCAGATATTCTCCATGATCTAGGCATAGTATTTATACATTCAGGATGTTCTCTATTACTTCTCATATTTTCTCTTTCCCATTGCGCTTGATGAGGATTATGAAAAAATTTACTATCTATTCTCTCCAAAGTTCTCCAACAAAATCTACCATGACATTGAGTACACCACATCTGATTACATCCCTCAATACGAAATATAAAAGTATTACAATCCGGACAAAGTTTAGAATCCTTTTTTATCAACTCAACTGACAATACATCTTCTTTTTTACACTCATGATACTCTTCTTTTTTGACAAAACATTTAGAACAAACTACAGTTTCACATAAGCCGCATTTTTTGTTTTTTGTTTTTACAAAACCTTTGCACTTATCTTCAGGACATTTACATAAAACATTATCTTTTTTTGTATTATAATCTTTTGATTTTAATGTTAAAATACTATCATTAAGTCCAGAAATAATAGCCCTTTGATTCTCTATTTGTAGTTTTAATATATCATAATCATATCTTAGTGTTTTTATGTCGTTTTTTAATTTTTTTTTCTCTTTTATATCATATGTATTTTTTTTCAATGATAATTTATATTTTATCTCGTTCCATTTTAATTTTTTTTTCTTATTAGTAGATACTTGAATTTTTCTTTGTTCTGATAAATTTTTTTTTATATCTTTTATTTTATTATGAAGTTCTACTTTATCTTGTGTATCAGGCAATAGCGTCTTTTGAACATCTAGAAAACATTTACTCTTATGATCTCTGTAAACCTTATTATGAAAAGATTTAGGCATACTATCACATAAGAAGTTATTAGACCATTCTTTTGAACAAAACATACACTTAGGTATATGAGAATTTAGTTGTAATAAATAATTTTTCACGCAACTTATACAACATTCTTCACTACAATACGAACACGATATAGTCTTTTTATTTTTTATATCATAAGCACATATCTGACATATCTTGTCATCATTTTCTTCTGTCATAATAAATTATAGGATAGTTTATACGATATATTCTCTTACTTTATGATTTGAAAGATTTTTTTCTTTAAAATCATTTTATTTAACTTAGTTCATGTTTATTTTCTCGCATATTATAGGTTTAGTATCTTTTATAGGATCTACATCAACTCCGCAATCCTTAGCCATTTTAATAAGTTCAGCTTTTAAGGTTTTGTTGCATTTACTTTTAGTTACCTTACCACACGGAGCTTTTACAACATTTTTCTTTGGTGGTGGGATAACTATTATTTCATCTTCAGAATCAATATCATCTTCATTAAAGACCGCTTCATCTACAAGATTAATATTGTTTATTTTCTCACATATTATAGGTTTAGTATCTGTATTTAGTACATCAACACCACAATCCTTAGCCATTCTAATAAGTTTAGCTTTTAAAGTTGATTTACACTTGCTTTTGGTTATCTTGTCACATGGTGCTTTTACAACATTTTTCTTTGGTGGTGGGATAACTAATATTTCATCTTCAGAATCAATATCGTCTTCTTTAAAGACTGCTTCATCTACAAGATCAATATTATTTATTTTCTCACAAATTTTAGGTTTAGTATCTGTATCTAGTACATCAACACCACAATCCTTAGCCATTCTAATAAGTTTAGCTTTTAAAGTTGATTTACACTTGCTTTTAGTTATCTTGTCACATGGTGCTTTTACAACATTTTTCTTTGGTGGTGGAATAACTATTGTTTCATCTTCAGAATCAATATCATGTTCATTAAAGACTGCTTCATCTACAACAGGAGAAATATTATACTTCTTATTTATCTTTTCACAAATTTTATCTTTAGTATCAGTTTTGAGTATATCAACACCGCATTCTTTAGCTAATTCAACAAGTTTAGCTTTTAAAGTTGATTTACACTTCTTTTTAGTTATCTCACCGCATTCAATTTTTCTTGGAATAATTGAAGGTAAATTATCTGTTTTATTATTTAATATACTAAGAAGTTTTTTATCAAAATATTTTTCACTACATTCTCCGTTATCTTTATTTTTATCAACCCAATTTTCATAATCTTCAAACTCTTTTTTCATCCATAATGGTACTTGATACATAGATTTAGGGTTTGATGATACATTTATGACTTGTTTAAAACCAAAAATACGATCTAAAATAGGTTTACCTAGATTATTAAAATTCCACAATTTTTTAACTCTCATATTATCAGTTTTTTCCATTTTAATATATTTTAAACCTCCACAAGAAGTACTTGGAGATGATAACCATTTAGCTCTTGTTACTTTACCTAATTCTTCTAAAAGATTACGTTTCCAAGGAGCTGTTTGATAGTGTATATTTTTATTATTACAACATGATATTATATCTGTTAGACTTTGATCTCCTGTTATAAGGACATCTTCGTCTGATTCCATAAATAATGCTTTCATTTTTTCATGATTTACTGGTAATATATCTCCTCTTATTGTAATAGTTGTAGCATTTTCAGAAAAAGAGTCTTTATGTTTTATACGTTTTATCTGATTTTTTGTTTTATAAGCAATCTCTATAACATTTTCATAATCAGTCTTTAAATTTTCTAGAACATATCTGATATTATCGTTTAATGAGTTTATATACCTAGGAACTACAATATCTAAATTTTTGTAACCATTATCATAATATTTTTTACTCATAGCAGTTAAAAAGTTTTCGAAACATCTTGTTGTATAGGAAGATACAGAATAATCAAGTTTATTAACGTCAACATGTTCAGATAAATCTGCTATATAAGCTACTAAATAAGGATTTTTTAATTGATTATCTAGTTCATCATAAATTTTTTGTGATATTTTTTGAGTGTCAGTAATAAGCAAACCTGCTCTATTTTTTCCTATTCCTAAATCTATAAAATTAAACTTCTTTTTTACATGTTCATTATATTCAATACTTGAATTATACTCAGTAATAAATACACTATTGTTTTCATTAAAATTTGTAAAGTTATCATTAAGAATTTCTTCAATTTCACTAAATGAACTATATACCATAGGAGTTATTATGAATTTTGTATATTGAGGATATCCATCGCTATTTTTTTCAAACATTTTTACCATATCTTTTTTATCAGCTCCTATAGTATTGATATGTTTTTTATATGTTTCTTTACTTAAACATACAATATGAACAGATTCAGTAGGATACCATTTAATCATATAGTTAAAAAATATTTGAGCGTTTATAATGTCTCCAAAACCACCCAATTCTTTATTTATAATAGCTACAGTCATTGTTTATTATAATTACAATAAATTTTTATAAAAAAATAAATATGGAAATATATTATTTAATTTGTTATAATTTATTAAATTATCAAAATTTCCTATATATTCTATTTTATCACGTATATCATCACTATAATACCATACATTATCTTTTTCAAATACACATGTATAATGTCCGTGATTATCTGTACCTGTAAAATACACTATTCCATAAAGTTTAAATGTTTTACCATTTCTTAATGTAAATATTTCAGAAGGAGTTATATTATATTTTTCTTCTGACAAATTTTGAAAAACTATACCTTTTTTAGCTTTTAATATTTTTGAGGTTTGTACTCTATGAGTATAATCTAACATATCTTGTGTTCTATCTTCTTCATTTTGAGGTAATTCAATTTCAAAAGGATGATCAATTATAAAATTATATTTATTCATATCTACTAATCCATTTTCATTATCATCTAATTTTAAATCTACTATTAAACTATTTTTTTCTATTTTTGTTGAAATTTTTTTTATATCATTATTAATGATTGTAGCCTTAGGCATATTTCTTATGTAGTAAGATGATTTTTTTATTTTTACTGACTCTTTAAAATTTTTACTTGTTACTTCTAATAAAAAACGTAAAAATTCTTGAGAATCTTGTTGATTAAATTCTCCAAAATTATTTTTAAAATTATATATTTCGTTACACTCTTTGAATAATTTTCTTAATTTTTCTACGTTATATGACGATTTTTTATCGGCATTAATAAAATTTATTATATTATTTATTTCTTTCTGTATATTTTTATGATTTTCTTTACATTCTAATGATTTATTACTGGATATTATTTCATCAAATATTTCATTGTCTGAATTTCCTAATATAATCATTAAAACACTATCCATGTAACAACTATTATTTATATTTTCAAGAAAATTCTTCATTATAATTTATTAATTTATTAAATAAATTATAATAATTTATTTTTTATATTAATGGTAGTGATATCATCTAACATTTTTATAGATTCATCTAAAATTTTTTGTTTTCTATCTATAATATTATACAATTTAATATCTCCAGATTCACTTTTTTCTATTATATCATCTTCAGAAATATCATGTTCTATAAGAGCTAAAAGATATATATCAACATGTCTTTCTTCAGGGGGTAAATCTATATGTGATTTAAATCTAACAGCTCTACCTTTTATCTGCTCTATATATGAAGGACTCCAAGCCGGATCAAGTACTGCTACAACTCTTGTATTTTTAAGGTCTATTCCTTCTACAGCTGCTTGAGTTATAATTATACAACTTAAACTACCATTATTGTAATTTTTTACTATTCTTCTTCTATCAGGGCAAGTTGTATTGCCATTTATAATACCAATATTTAATATACCATTATCTGTCAACATTTCTTCTAATATTTCAGTTCCATAATCTAACCAATTTGAATATATAATACTTTGTTTATCTCTTATTTTTTCTACTATGGAATTTATTTTTGTTGAATAGTATTTATAACCTAGATCTGAATCTATTTTATTAACTGCTCTTCTATATCCATTCCAAAAAACTTTAGGATTTTTAAACTCTTTACTAATAGCATTAATGGCATTCATGTATTCAGCTGTATATTTAGGTTCCATTCTAATGTTTTCCTTATAAAATGTATAATTAGGAAAAAAATCATCAGATATACATTTTCTCTCATGAACCGCATGGTTTAATAAAAGTTTAGATATAATATTTAACTGTTCTATATCTATTTTATCTCTTGTGTCTTTATCTCTTGATTTTGAAATTTTATATTTAAAAAATGTATCTACTTTTTCTATATCTTTTATTTCTATTCCTAATCTTGCATCAACTACTTTTATTAAATCTTCATCGTGAGAATAATAGTATTTTATATATTGTAAATTTTTATCTTTATCTTCAACAGAAACTTTATTATAAATATACTCATCATATTTTTCTGCTTGTTCCATTTTTTTTAATAATGGATCGGTTCTATTAGGAGCTATTATATAGTCTTTATACAGTAAATTTATTATACTAAGATAATCAGCTGAAGTATTTATTAAAGGTGTTGCTGTTAATAGTAAAATTTTATCTGATTTTTTAGAACATCTCATTAAACTTTCAAATTTCTTACTCTTAATATTTCTTAAAACATGAACTTCGTCTATTATTAATAAAGAATTGGTACAGTCTGGACATTGACCTCCTTTATCATAAGATAAAAACTTATCAAACGATAAAAAAGTAAATCTATCATCTATTAATTTTGTTTTTTGAAATTTTTTGGCTTCTTTATGAAAATTTTTTACAAGAGAAGCCGGTGATATTACTATTACTTTATTTTCAGGGTTTTTTTCTAAATAAGATACGGCTATAGCTAAAGATGTCACTGTTTTACCACATCCAGTAGCTAAAGATACAAGTAAAGAATTAACATAATAAAAATACTCTATAATATTTTCTTGAATATCTGTAAATTCTACATCAAACTTTTCTAAAAATGTAGTATCAAACGGATCTAATCTTTTTAAAATTTTTAGAGATGTTTCTGATTGTTTCTTTTTCTGTTCTATATCTTCTTCTAATCCTGTAAGAAATGAATAATTTAATGAATATCTAGCTGTTTGTATAAGCATTTGTTTAGATGTTTCTGATATGTTATCTATCTCACTATCATCGTCATGATTACAAAATTTATTTATTATTTCTATATCACTATCCATTTATTATCTTAATAGATAATAAATCTAATTTTTTAAAATAATTTAATTGTAACAATAAGGATTGGAATTTTTACCATAAAAAACTTTTTTAAGTTTTACATCCCCTTCTTTACAATCTTGTGAACAGTTACAATAAGTTTTTTGACAGTTACAATGAGAAATATTATTATTATTACTAGTCACTAAAACTATAGCATAATCTTTCTCTATCTCAAACTTATGATTACATGTAGTAATATAATTATTGCTAATATTTGATAATTTTGAATAATCCATATTTATATATTAAAAAGAATATTTATAAGAATTTCTATAGTAATATAAAAATGAGTAATAAACGCTATATTCAGATTGAATCTACTTATCGTGATAGAAAAAGTTGGAGAAATCCTTCTGAATTTGAAATACCTTTAAATCAAAGAGTTCAAACTAGACACACCGCTTACGATGCAGTATGCGATTCTGCTCCTATTCATCAATGGAAAGTTAACGAGTTTAATGTGGGAGCTACTGATCAAAAAGTATTAAGAGGTTTAGTTGATGTTAAATTTGTAGATGGTAGTAATAATGCGAATCCAGGGCCAGGATTAACATCTGCAGGAGATCAAAAAACAATAATTATAAAATTCGTAACAGGTAATGTTCCACAAAAAATAAAAGATTATTATGTAGGAGCAGTTATGGAAGCAAACGTATATAATACTGCTACTTCAGATGGATTATTAAAAAAAGAAAGAAGAAGAATAGTATCAAGCACATACCTAGCACCTGATCAATATTCGGTTGTAGGAGGTGCTTCATCTAATACACATTATGTTCAATTTACATTAGATAGAAATTTTTCAGATGATGTTCATCATGGAGTATATACTAATAACGGTGGGGTTACACCTGGTCAAGCTACTCCTATAAGTATTATAGATCCATCTTTTAGTACTAACGGTGTAGAAAAAGTTTTTGTTCCATATGGAAGATTGGGAGAAGATTCATATAGAGATTATTATCTTTACAATGACATTGATAAAGAAAGTTATAAAATTACAAACTATGATCCAATAACACATTTATTAACTATAGATAGTATACCTACAACTACTCTTATGGGAAAAGATGTTTGTATAAGAAAATCTTTACCTTTACATACACAAGGTTTTATAAACACATATTCGATAAATTATATTGAAGATAACAGTTCATTTACAACTACGTTAAATCAAGAAGAAGATTTCTATAAAGGTCATTATATAAGATTTATAAATGGTGTTGATAGTGAAAATCTAAAAATAGTAAAATCTGAAGTTGATAGTACAACTACTCCTTATCCTACTATTAGATTTACTTTTGATAAAAATATAAGTCCATCAACAATAAATTTTGTAAGCTACTATGAAATACTTGGTTTTAGCAGAGATAACTTATCATCTTTAAACTATACGGGAAGCACAGTTTCCAATCAAGAATCAAAATGCCATGAGATAGAGTTATTAAATATGATTTTACCAAATAAAATAGTTAAAAATGGAAATGGAAGTAGATTAACATATTATCCTTATCTTTATGTTGAGTTTACAAATATTACATCACCTACGTCTAATGGAAGTAATATAATCTATTCTAACAATCCAAACTCTAAAAAATGTATTTTCAAAGCTACTATGGATGATATACCCAATCCATTGACATCACCATTTATAAAGATTGATGGTGATGGTATGCTTCAGACTATTAAATTCAAAGTAAATGATAATCTTAAATTTGTTGTTAGATTACCAAACGGAGAACCTTTGGAGTTTGATGAACAAGATACGATTACACCAGTTGAACCAGATCCTTATAGTCAAATAAGTGCATTGTTTAGTGTTAGACAGTTATAAACTAATTTTTATATTTTTAAAAATATAAAAATATTTACATATAGACTTCTGGAGTCAATATATTATCTATTACATGTAGAATACCGTTATTTAATTGAATATCTGGTGTTATAACACTAGCACAATCGTTTATGATAGTTTTATTATTAAAATTAACAATTTTTATTTTTTGAGAAGAGGAGTATGTGGATGTGTATAAAGAAGATGGAGAAGAGGATAATATACGGCTAGGAAAAAGGCCTTGTAAAGTAGAGTATTTTATAATATTTCCGGCAGATAATTTGTCTAAAGATAATAAATCTTTTTTATAATTTTCCAAAGAAGAATCTTGAGGTATGAATACTGTTTTATTGAATTGAGGATGATTAAAAAGAGAATGTAAATTAGAAATTTCTAAAAGTTTTAAAAATATAGAAAACTTATCTTTATTTTTCAAAATATAATCAAGAACAGTATTTTCATTTGCTTCAATTTTTCTCTTTCCTTGTAAATCTGGAAGATCAAACATAAAAGTTAAATTTCTTGATTGTGTATAAGGATAGCAAGAAGTCATATTTACTAATCAGTAAGAAAAAAATTACAATTCTTGCGCTACAATATTCAAATATTTATATGCCTGTAACTGAATAATAACATCTGATATATCATCTAATTTCATTTTACGAACACCTTTTTTTCTTTTTTGCGGTTGATATAAAGGTAAAAAAGTATCATCATTTCTTAATTCTAAAATTTCTTTAGCTTTTTCTACTGCCCATTTTTTCCTCTCTTTATCACCTAAAGTTTTCCATTTTTTCTTACCCTTTTTTGTATAAGAAAGAGAACGTTCTGCTCCCAAAACGTTTGTCTTATGATAAGATGGAAACTCTATTATGGTTTTAAATCTCTTGTAATTTACTGCAAAGTAAGAAAAGCAGTGTTGACCTAATTTTAGAGCCATTGAATTTATTTTTCCTCTAAAGCTCATTTGTTGTTCTATAATAAATCCGCTGCAGTTATTCCAGTAATCTATGTATTGATCTAGTAGCTCAGTCATTTCATGGCATAGATCGGAGTCATAGTATTTTTTTGGGTCTTCTAAATTTTTTGTTAGATCTGTGTTTTTTAATACTAAAATTTTACCATGTGAAAAAAGAGTATTTAGATGAGTATTAAAAGTATCTGAAGGGGTATAATTTTCATTATATCTATCCGATAATTTTAATTTTGGAATATTTGATTTTATAAAATCGTGATCAAATTCTTCTATACAAAAAGCGAAATTTTTCTTTCCTACATCAAAACTTGCAAACCAAGTTTTATTTTTTAATTTTTCGGGAGCTATAATACGTGACATAATTTAATTTTACATAATAGATTCTTAGACTTTTATATAAAATTAATGAATATGTATTTAAAGCTAAAAATTATACATTTTAAATGACTAGGAAAAAATATCAAATAAAAGTCGTTAAGGTACCTTTGCCAGAAGACAAAGTTCCTCGTGATAAGCCTCAGTATTTTGATAGTATGCCGCGATTGTATTTAGAACTCTTAGAAAATAAAGAAAAAGTTAAACCGGAACTTATCAATAAGGATTATGTTCCTACACACTCTCCTGCTCCTGATATGTATGAAGGATCTTATAGTAAAGAAAATTACAATGATGATTATAGTAGAAGATACAGTAGAAAAGATGATGATTACAGTAGAAAAGATGATGATTACAGTAGAAATGATGATAAGTATAGTAAATCTAGAGATAAGTATAGTGATATAAGTAGTATTTTTGATGAAAAATTAAATAAAAGCAGTGATACTAAATCTACACGTAGTACGTATTATAAATCTAGAAAAAGCGATACTTTGAGTATATTAAGTAGTAGAAAAAGTAATCTTACAAACTATAGTAGAGAATCATATAGAAAAGATAAGAGATCTAGAGATAATTACTCTAAATCATCTGGTTATTCAACTAATTATGATAAAAAATCTAGATATAGTAGAAAATCTTCTGGAAATAGATCAGAACTTGAAGGTAGATTAATGGATATGTTTAAAGATGATAGAAGCAGAGATAACTATTCAGAACCAACTAACAGAGATTATGATAGAGGAGATAAATATAGCAGAGAAAGAAGAGGTAGAAGAGATAAAAACTATGAAGTTGATGTAAGAGATCCATATGATAAATTACCTCCAACTTTAGAAGAATTAGAAAAACAAGGAGCTTATCAAAAGAAATATGAAATGCCAGATATTCAATATGGAATGGATGATAAAAACGATAATGAAGATATGAAAAGAGAGTTATTATTTAAATTTGGACTATTAGCAAAATCTTATCCTACAGCAAATATACCAGAGTATACAGTTCATACTGATTATCAATCATTAAAAAGTATGTATGATAACACTCTTAGAACAGTATCACTTGATTCAAGTGTAGATTCTATAAACAGTTTTTAATAGGAGGTTTTCTTATAGTTGAGTTTATACTAGGAAATATGTTTAAATTTGATATGCAAGGATTTTCTCAACAACAGATTGTACAGATGAATAAATATGAAAAGTTATTGATAGAGTTAGGAGAAAAGTCTTATGTACCGGAAGGATCTAAATGGCCTGTAGAGTTTAGATTATTGTTTACTATAATTATAAACGCAGCTATGTTTGTTCTTATGAAACAAATATCTAAAAAATCTGGAGAAAATTTGTTTGGATTATTTAACAATATGGCAAGTAAAATGGGTGTGTCTACAGGATCTGGTGGAACAACAACTAAAAAGAGAAAAATGAAAGGTCCTGATATAGATTTAGACGATATACCGGAGTTTGCTGAACTAGATGAAGAATCTTCAAAAACATAATTTTATAATTTTTTAAAAATTATAAAATCTATTCTACTACAATTCTATATTTCACGATATCATCCAGATCATGAATTTCAACTATATCTCCTATATCATATGAATAAAATTTCGATACAGGATCGTTTTTTAGTAAATGAGGAAATTGTATTCCATATTTTGTTTTAAAATCTTCGGACTCCTTTTTTGATAAAACAATATGTTGCGGCACTCTTTCATGTTTTGTTATATTAAAGTATAGTTCTTTATCTACAAATAGTTCTATTTTTTTATCTTTAGAATCTACGGATGTATTTTTTGCTGAAGATGTTATATCTTCGTTATGAATTATTATACAATGAGAAGAATTTACCTTTTCCATAAAACCCAGGTATTGTCTTATATGTTGAACTTTTAGTTTTAAATCTCCCGAAAATATTATACAAATCACTTCTTCTTTATTTTTTGCGATAAGAACAAGTTCGGATATAATTCCATTTTCTATTTCAGATTTAATCTCTTTAAAAAATTCAGATAAATTATCTATAGAGATGTCCGGAAATTCATAATCTTTATCCTTTTCTTGTATAAACTCATGAGATATACGGATATCCGTATAACCTCTTTGTTTAAGCATTTCCAGACATGTTTCGAGAACACAGTACTTCATAATAGTTGATAAAATATAATTTATAAAATTTTGAATTATAATTCATTTTATAAATTATTTTACTTGTTTGCAAAAGTTGCTTGATTTATGGGATGTGTCATAGATTTATTCATTCTACTTTTAACTTGAGGTGTATTCTTTGCTGGATCATTTACTGTTGATCTTCTATTATTTTTTAATAAAGAAGGATCAATAGATTCTAGAATATTTCTGGATTGAATACCTGTATTTAAATTTTCTATCATATCATTTTTTCGTTTTAATTCTGCTTGTAGTTTTATTATTTGTTCTGTATGTTTATTTTTCTCAACTTCTAATTGTTTTAAAAAGTCTCTTTTTAATGCTGTTATATTGCTATTACTCTTTTTATTGGATTTACTTAATTCTTCTTTTTGAGCAATTAGTTTTTGTTTTTCATTTCTTATATTTATTTTTTCATCTTCTATATTATTTTTCAATTTTTTCATATCATCTTTTAATTTTTCTATTTCTGTATTTTTTTGTGTTAAAAATTCTAGATTTTCGTTTTTTATTTCCGTAATATTCTTTTTTAATTCATTTATTTCTATTTGTTTTTGATTTTTTAAATTTTCTAATGTTCTATTTTTCATTTCTAATGCATTATTTAGTTCGTTTATTTTATTTTTTGAATTTAATAAAAGTTTTTCTGAATTTTTTTGTTGAGTTTCGCTATTTGATATTTTTTCTGATTCTAATTTTAATTTTTGAGAAAAATTTAATTTTTCATTTTCAATATCTAATTTTAAATTATGAATTTCGTTATCTTTTAAATGAATAGTATTTTGATACTCATTCTTCAACTTTACCATAACATTTTCTTTATTCTCTATCTCTGTATACAATTTTTTGAGATTATTTATTTGCATATCTTTTGCTGCCAGCTCTTCATTATGAGTTGATTTTAAAATTTTAATCTCATTTTCTTTTTCTGTTATTTGTCCTTTAATCGCCTCTATTGTACCTATTGATTTTTGTTTCACTGTTGTTATTTCTAAATTTTTATCAAAAACCATAGTATCGTAGTTTGATTTATTTTTATTTTCAATTTCAGTTATTTGATCCTGTAAAGACTTTATCTCGTTGTCCTTATTTTGTAATTTATTTTTAAAATTATGATTTAATGTTTTTATTTTTAAGAAATTTTCGTTTTCTACTTCTTTTATTTTTTCTTTTAATTCTTTGTCATATATAGTTTTTGTATGGATAACAGATTTTTCAGATGTGTTATTTATTTGTTTTAATTCGGACATATATTTATTTTTTAATTTCTCTACGATTTCATTGTTATTCTTTTTCAATTCATCCAATTCTTTTTGATGTTGAATATTAATCTCTTGAATTTTTAATTTAAAAATATTTGTTGATTCTTTTAAATTTTTCTCTCTATCTTCTATATTCTTATTATTTATATTCATTATCTCATCCGTATTCTTTAATTTTTCTTCAAGTTCTTCTATTCTGTTTTTCTGAATAATCTTTTCATTTTCTATTTTATCTATAATTTTTTGAAATTGACTAATCATTTCTTCTTCTTTCATTTTCACTAAGTCATTACTATGTCTTTTTTGATAATCAATTTCCGACTGAAGTGATTTATTATTTTCAAACATCTTTTCCAACTCTAATTTATGAGATGTTCTTAATATTTTATTTTTATTCTCACAATCAGCTTTGAAATTATAAAAAGCCTGTTCGTGTTTTTTACATTCATCTTGTACGGCTTGATCTATACTTTTTTTCAAGTTTTCTACTTCTATCTTATATAATTCTTTTTCTTTATCTAATTTTTCAGTCATTTTTCTATGCATACCAGTATATTGACGATCTTTTTGTATTATAGTGTTATTCAATTCAATTTGTGAATCCTCTTTTATAGTATTTATAATTTCATCTTTTTCGTTTTTTAACTTTTCTAAAGCTGATTTATAATCATTCATTTCATTTGTCAAATAAATAATTTTATTACTATATCTTAGCTCTAAATTTTTCTGTATGTCTTCTAACTCTTTTTTATTATTTTTTATAATATGATTCTTTTCATTATCTCTGTCTCTTATAATAGTTTCTAAAGTTTTTAATTTTGCTTCATAAGTATTCATATTATGAATAAGTTTTGTTTGAAAATCTTGTTCTATCTGTTTTAATTTTTCTGTTGATATATCTTCTCTATTTGATATTTTGCTTTTTATAGAGTTTATCTCTTGTAGATGTTCTTTTTTAATTTCATCAATCTCATTTTCTTTTAATATTAAAGTATTTTTTATACTTGTTAACTCGTCTATATATTTATCTTCTAATTTTTTATTTTCTTTTTCACATTTTTGTTTATACAAATCTAATTTTTTTCTGTAATCTTTATTTATTTCGCTTTTATTATCTTCCAACTCTTCCAACATGTTATTCTTAGTATTCTTTTCTATTCTAGATATATCTATAGAAGTTTGCTGTATTATATTATCAATTTCTCGTCTTTTTTCTATTTTATACTTTTCAAACTCTTCTACAGTATTTCTTAGTTTTCTTTTTAGTTTTTCTCTATCTCTAATTATACTATCAAGATCTTTTTTATGAGTGTCTCTTCTATTTCTAGAATCCTTTTCTATATCGCTTATGGAGTTATTATAGACACTGCTACGATGAGATCTATGGGATCTGTCTGATCTGTCTGATCTATGGGATCTATAAGAAACTTCAGATCTAGTATCGTTAGCTTCACATCTCTTTTTATGACTAGATAATCTATCTTCAGATGTGTAAGTTTTGTTACAATATCTGCATTTAAACATTATCACAGTAAATTTAAAAATATCCTAATAACTCTTTAGACTAAAAAAGGATATTTAAAAATTCCATATATATAAAATAATATATAAAATTATGCCTCCAAAACGTGTAAACTTAAAAGATATCAATACAGTTGAGATTTTTAATAAGATAAAAAATGGTGAAAAACAAAGAAAATTACAAAAAAAAGAAAATAATGATCTATTTGATAATCCTATGATTGATAACGCAAAAGAAGGAGTAAGTGAAGAACAACAAGAAAAATGGAAAAAATTAGGAGAAAATCTTCATTCTGTTGATTTTGTTAATGAAAAAGGTGATAATGTAAAAGATAAGACTTCAGATGAAATTATGAAAAGTGTAGTATATATAGTAGATAGTATTTGTAACGGCATGCATATATCTTTTTTAGAAGATAATGAGAAAAAAATACTAGCTTCTGTTTATGGAGATGAATGGTGGAAACTTGCTGGTTATGAAAAAGAAGATTTAGATGATATAGTTAACTATCCTGATACACAATATATTGAAAATTTGAAAAATTTCAATATTGATAAAAATACATCTTCGTAATTACTTTTTCATATATTATTGAGTTGTTTATAAACTGCACAAATATTCTATTAAAATTTCTATATAGAAATTTTAATTTATACAAATAATAAAATTATTAAAACTAATATATAATAAAATGACAACGTTTCTTAAAGTTAATTGTGGATCTTTCCACGCACGTTCAAATAAAATAAAAATTTCTGACAAAACTATCAACGTAGTCGACGACACAATAAATATAGATCAAAATCGTTTGTTAACTGTAAATGACGAAATTTTTAAGAGTTTAGGTGGTGTAGGGACTCTAATTCAATCAGAAGATTCAACATTAGATGTTGAAACAGGAACTTTTACTATAAATAACTCAACAATATGGAATGGTATACAGTTTAGAACAAATATTTATCAGGATGGATCTACACCTATAAATTTATTTGATGGAGATAATACGACAGTTTATAAAACTCCTACAGATTCTTCAATGTTTTCTGGATCTAATTTTTGCTGGGTTGAAATCAAAATACCAGAAGCTTTAATACCAAAAAGATTAATAATATGGCAACAATCACAAATTACAGGAGGTAGATTACCCTCAAGTATTTCTCTTGAAGTATCAGATGAATGGGGTTCTAATGAACCAGCAATTTCTCCAGATTCATTTGCTTCTCCTACATCATCAGATTCTAATTGGAATGTTTTAGAAACTTTTGATAGTGTAACATCGTCTGAAAATAATACATCTGCTGATTACCAGCCATTGCTTACAAATTATGTAGTTTATAAAGAAATAAAAACAAAAAAATCATACGAATATTATAGAATAAAAATAAATCAAAGTAGTACTATACAACCAGGCGCATTTAGTATAGCTCAAATTCAGTTAGATTTTGATGAAACTACGGAAATATCATCTTTAAAAGGATTTTCTAAAGTAATTCCTCAAGATGGAGATGTTATATCATGGAATAATTCTGAATCAAAATGGGTATCAAAAGTAGCTCAAAATATAGTAGGAGAACAAACTCCTGGAGAAAAAGGTCAAAAGGGTGAACCTGGTGATGCAAGCACATTTCCGGTGTCGTCAACAGCCCCTTCGGACGGACAAGCTTTGGTGTACAATTCAGGGAGCTCGCAGTGGCAGCCACGATCAATCGTCACTTCAGCAAGTGCAGATGCAATCCAGTTGTTGAACCAAGCAAGATATTGGGTAGTTGTAGGAGATCATGGTAATCAAGATAGAAATAATAACTATTTTCTTAATCAAGTAGGAACTGGATGGACAACTGGAGTAGATAATGATGGATATACTTGGGCAAAAGGAACATACAACCATTGTAAAGAAATTACAGATTCAAATGCATTTATTGCGAAAACTGACACAACTTTAACTTATGCATTTGTGGCTGATTTCGTCATTCCATCAACAAATACAAATTGGAGTGAAAGCTCAGAAGTAGTAGTCATGCAAGAACCACAAGATAATAGTAGAACTAATCATGCTGTTTCGTTCATTCATGGTGATATTCCTTCTCCTTATAATTATGGTCAAACAAGAGGTCATCTATTATATGATAATTTTTTGCCAGGTAATCATGATACCAATTCTGATCAGACAGATAATGCTTTGATGAGTCAAATGAGTTCTCATTTAGGTCAAAAGAATTTGTATGTAATAACAGTTGAGCCAGGCTCTACATATGAATTAAAAACCAGCTTTTACGTGAATGGCACTTTTGTTCAATCAAAAGAATCAAATGATATTTATGATACAACAACAGATACAATACAATCTATCAAAATAGGTTCAACAAAAAGTGGTACTCATCCAGGAGGAGAATCAAAATTTTATGGAATTGCGGCATGGCCAAGAAAATTATCATCCAATGAAGTGAGTCAATTAAGTATTCCATTATTACTGGATCCTAAAACAGATCTTGTGACAACTTTTCCGGTGTCGTCAACAGCACCAGCAGACGGCCAAGCTTTGGTGTACGATTTCTCTTTGAGTCAATGGAAACCCGGCACGGTCGCCACCAGTGGTGGCGGAGAATTTACACAAGAACAGGCTCTAGCGGGAGCAGGTGGCACAGCTGCTTTTACAACAAATGTTTCAAGTACTGCATTAGGTTTTTGGGATGAAGATCATTTACACGATAACAATATTCGTGATGACGAAGACGGATATGGATGGGCATCAGATAATACATCGCCAGATAATGGTACTGCATTTGATAGTAGCGGTACTGGACTAGCATGGGTATCTTATGAATTTAATACTCCTCAAATAGTCACAAAATATAGATTATGGCCACGTTACAGAAACGATTTTGAAGAAGCAATGAATTTACGAGTATGGGAATTAAGAGCTGCTACTGATAGCGCTACATATAATAGAAGTGATTCATCTACATATACTGTTTTGGATTCACAATCATTACCCGGTCCAATAGATGCATCTGGTGCTGCAAATTCTTGGAAAACTGTTTTGGCAAGTTCTGAAATATCAGAAAGTAATAGCACAGCTTCAAATAATTTACATACAGCAAATGAATATAATTTATCTTCAATTGGAGCTTATAAATATTATGAATTATACATTACAGGAAATTATGGAAATGCTTATTGTACAATTGTAGAATGGGCATTATATGGTGGTGGGTTTACAATACCATCTCAAATTGGCAACGCGGGAAAATATTTGAAAACAAACGGCACTGCGCTCGAATGGTCGGAAGTGACGGGTGGAGGTACTTCGGTGGACGCCCATACGGACACCCAAACAGGTGACGAAGATTATTTGAGTGCGTTGACCGTGGAGGGCACGAAATATAAGGTCGGCACGAGCGTTCAGCAAGTATCTTATTCGGACACCTCCAAGCTGTTATTGTCTTATCCTTTTGCAAATGCAACAACCCAATCAGAAGCTGAAACAAACTATGGTTCTATATCATCATCTGATATTTCGATAACTAAATCAGGTACATTTCAAACAGGTACCGGTTATTCATTAGTTGCAAGCTCAAACAATTATGTGACAATTACACATCAAAGTTCGAATTTTGTTACTACTAGTGATAGTTATACAATTTATTTCAGATGGAGAAAACACGGAGATTCTAGCTCAAACAATTATGCAAGAATTTTTTATGTTAAAGAAGATGATTCTAATGATTACATAAATATAAATTATGAAGAAAATACTACAGGAACTGGTGAACCTGATGGGAAATTTCGTGTAAGAATTGGTAATTCAACTGATTACGATCAAATATTTCCATTTGGCTCAACAACAAGTGATACTATTTCTAATGATGTTTGGTATCATTCATTTATTACAATATCTCAAAATTCAGCAAAATTTTATATGAATACAAATGGAGGTTCAGTACTGGATGTATTTCATATTACTTCAACTCCGCGTGTAATTGATATTAATAATTTTACATTTGGATATTATCCAAGGAATTCAAGTTATTATTTGGACGGTAATATTTCAGATTTCTATTTGTTTAATTATGTTTTACCAATCACTGAGGCGCAGCAATGGATGGAATACGTCGAGCGCGGATATGTCAACCAAGGAAATCCCGCACCCCTTAAGTACCTGGCAGACGTTTCTGATACTACTCCACTAAATGGTGATTCATTAATTTATTCTGGTTTAACAAATAATTGGATGCCTCAGAGAGCCGCAAGTCAGTTTGGGTTGCCCGCGGGAGACAACGCTAAGCTGTGGGTCGTGGCCGGAGAGAGCGTTTCGAGGATCGGAAATTACCCCATCGAGCAGGTGGGAACGGGAAGAACATTCAATTACGACGGAGACGGTCACTTGTATCTTAGTAACCCCGCTGGTGTTTATCCGGTTTATCTTAAAGTAGATAGCAGTAATGCGACTGTTCCTCCAAACGGAGCTTTTACAGTCGCAACGGTTATCGATTTTGATTCATCAACAAGTGGTTTTCGCAGTTACCTATGGGCACAGTCATCAAGTTTGGATACTGATACTCAATGGGCGTCTCCACATCTTATATATTATCATAACACTGATAGACTTGATTTGGATTATTATAGAGATACTGGTACTAGTGTACAATTTGATTTTTCTGGTAATGGTAATTTGTATGGGAAAATGATTTTAGTAATGACCCGCCAGCCTAGCAATGGCACAACTGATTGGAATGCCACAGTATCTGTATACAAAAACGGAACACAATTCGTGTCATCAAAAACTGCCACAGACACATTAAGTACACAACACCACAATTTAGACGTCAACCGTGTAATATTAACTGGTGAACCAACTCGAGATGGATTTGTTGGGAATAACAAATTCTACGCGACGGCAGTTTGGGACCGTGTTTTGACGACCGAAGAAATCAGTCAATTAACAATAGACAAACTGGTGACAAAAAGACAGACGATGCCCGTCTCGGACCTGAGCGACATAACAAACGTCTCCACCACTACACCCACAGACGGACAAGCGCTTGTGTACTCGGACAACCAGTGGGGGCCGGGTACAGCTGGCACTTCGGTGGCGGTCAACCCAACTCTCACTGGTTCAGAGGACAACCTTACATCTTTGACCATAGGGTCTACAAATTATAAGATAAGTACACCAATATCCTCGTTAGACCATGTAGTTGATGTTCCATTTTTGGGTGGTATTCCAACTAATAAGGTTTCTATTATAAGTGAAGATTTCAGTCTTAATTCAGTTACATCTAATGACGGAAATGGTCTTTCATATGCTAACGCGAGCATTTATGATAATAAACTATATAATAGTCAAATTACCAATGGAAGTTATTATGTATCCGGTAGTTGGGACGACGTTAGTCCATTACCACCATGGCACTGGCAAATCACAATGAATGAAGCGAAGACTGTGAAGTATGTCCGAATTTGGGCGTTTAGTGCTGAATATTACTACTCGGGTAAGGATTGGAAACTGTATGGGTCAAACGATGGAGGCACAACGTTAACATTACTTGGGTCTCACACAATTACAACTTACCCTACACACCCGTCATTTCCAAGTAATATAGATACACTTGCATATGGAAACGAACATTTGTCAGTTAGGCTTGGATTTGAAGACAACCATACGTCTTATACGACATACAAATTAGAAATAACGAGCTATAACACAGGAAGTGCTAGATTTGGCATCCGTGAAATTCAGTTGGGTGAACAAACGTCTCTATTTTTGTCTAATATTGAAGATGTCTCCACGACCGCTCCCACAGATGGCCAGGCGCTTGTGTACTCGGGTAACCAATGGCAGCCGGGAACAGCTGGTACTTCAGTTACAGCTAATCCTAATACAAATCCTATGATAGATCTTACAAAGATTAATATTGATGGCATAGATTATAATGTAGGAGGACCATCAACGATAAATTCAGGAGGAGGATTTACAAACTGGTCAGAAAATTCAAATGGTCATATTATACCTGCTACAAACTCTAATTATGATATTGGTTCAGCTGAAAAGAAAGTTAGACATCTTTATTTAAGTGATAATTCACTATATTTAGGAAGTAAGGATAATGATACTTTAAGTAAATCAATAAGTTTAGACATTAATAATAATTTATTATTTTCAGATGCAGTAGCAGATCCAGAAGGTAATCATACAAAATTAAATCCAAAAAGATTAATAGCATCATCCGATACAGATGCTACTGAAGGTCAATCATTAGTATGGAACAATTCATCTCAATCATGGATTCCTTCTAGTTTATACGGAGAAAAGGGCGTTAAAGGACAAAAAGGGGATCAAGGTATTGAAGGGGATGTTGGTCCTCCTGGTCCAGAAGGTCCTCAAGGAGAACAAGGACTACAAGGAAACATAGGTCCAGAAGGACCTCCTGGTCCTATAGGACCTCTTGGTGATAAAGGACAAAAAGGTGATCAAGGACAAAAAGGGGATCAAGGTATTGAAGGGGATGTTGGTCCTCCTGGTCCAGAAGGTCCTCAAGGAGAACAAGGACTACAAGGAAATATAGGTCCAGAAGGACCTCCTGGTCCTACAGGAGCTCCTGGCGATAAAGGTGAAACCGGTTTAGATGGTCTTGCAACAATATTACAAAACAGTCCATTAATATTAACAGCTTCAGGGTTAGAAAATGTAAATGGAGAAAATATTATATTATCAGGTGCTAAATATTTACATGATAATTCATTATCTAATCATGGTCAATTTTTGAATATTAAACAATATCCAACAAATTCTGGATTTTTAATAAATAGTAATAATCAACAAATAACAATACCTAGAAAAGGAGTCTATGAAATTATGATTTCATTTAGCGTAACAGATTCTACATCTAGATTCCTATCGATTTTAATATTTGTAAACGGAGTTAATACAAGTTTAACAAATGAGGGACAAAATTCAAGTAGTGTAGACGATTTAAATATTGATTTTGATCAGCATAAAACAATAGAAACTTTTGAAGCAAATGCAGGTGATATAGTAGAAATAAAATATTTATCAGCTGCTTCATGTAATATATCACCTGAATCATTCAAAATGATAATAAAACAAATAGATATACTTCCACATGAAACAGGAATTTTAAAATTTTCAGGTCTTTCTGGAAATTTTCCAATTGATAGTTCAAGCATTGATTCACCAGTAAAATTAACTAATATGATTAATGAATCACAAAATCCTTCTCAATATTTTAGCATAGATAGTACTACTAAAGATATTACATTTAATTATTCTGGAATATATGAGATAATGTTATCTTATAGTACATTACAAGATACGACAGAAAAAATATATGTAACATTAAAACTAGATGGTGTTAGTATTTATGAAGCACCCTACGAAGGTCAATATTCATCTACTACAACTACTGGCGCTTCTGATTATTATGCAAATAAAACCATAGACATAATAGATGCAACATCAGGTCAAACATTGGAAATTTTATACTCAACACAGCAAACTGTTCAAATAGATAATAGATTTTTCAAATTAATATTAAAGAAAATATCCAATAAGGAAGAGTATACAAGTAATATTTATTTAGAACAAATGTACGATGTTTCTGAATTAAATCCAACTGATGGTCAAGCTCTTGTATATAACTCTACAACAAATAAATGGGAAGCTGGTTTACAAAACGGTACTTCATCTTATATTTTTAGAGAATATTTAGGAGGTCCTCAAGGATCTCATGCGTTAACAACTGTTAATAATTCAGGTACTTATACATCATATAATGTTGGATCTTTTGATAATATACAAACTAGAACAAACTATATTAGAACAAATGAAATACCATTAAACTTATTTGATAACTCTATAGCAGCTTCTGCTGCTAATCTTTATTCAGGAGATATAGATGGAGTTACATACTCAGAAACAAATTTTGCATGGACTGAGATAAAATTAGATAGACCAAGACAATTAGAAAAGGTATACTTTTGGACTAGACATGAAACAAATGATAAATTTCCTTCCAAATTTTATTTAGATGCAAAAAATTATAGCTGGGGATTAAGTTCTTATCAAACAACAACAGGAGGCGCGTTTATACCTCCTGTAACAGATAATACATGGACTCAACTACATGAATTCTCAGGACATGGAGTAAATTCAACTAAAGATACATCTTCTGGATTACCTACATATGATAATTTTCATATTGAACAAAATATTACCGATACAAACAAATATCAATATTTTAGATTAAGAATAGTAGGAGATGGTGGTGATTCGTCTTACCCAGGATTTTTCTCAATGGGTGAGATGCAAATGATTTTCAAGGATCAAACAAACAATATAGATTCTTTAGCAGATGTTAATACTAGTAATGTGTCTCCAGAAGTAGGTCAATCATTAGTATGGAGTGGAACAAATTGGAAACCTGATTGGTCGCAAACAATTCTTAAAGAGTTTAGTTTGAATCAGTCTCAATTTTCTGTTTCAACTGGTTCTACATTAGGTTTTGATGGTACTACATTTGAAGGATTAGTTGATAATTCTTTAGTATCACCTAACTTTACTAGATTTACTGTAACTTCTTATCCTCAATCTTTTACATGGACACCTGATTCGTCTGAAGCGAATCATCCTCTTATAAGAGTAGTAATGTGGACTAGAAAATCGGGTACTTCTAATGACTATCTAATGTTTCCTACAAAATTTAATATATATGGTATTCCTATAGGAGGAGGATCTGATATTTTAATAAAAGAAATAACATCAGATAATGTTACTGTTGCATCTCAATCTATAGTTTTTAGTGAATCAGCTGTTGATGAGTACATAAATGAATCCAGAAATATTTATCAAAAATATAGAATAGAAATATTTGAAAACAAGTCTACTCATGTTAATTATTCATTAAGACCTCTTATAGGGGAAATTAAATTTTATTTTACACAAGTTGGTGAAAAAGGTGAACAAGGAGATCAAGGTATTGAAGGAGATGTCGGTCCTCCTGGTCCAGAAGGTCCTCAAGGAGAACAAGGAACACAAGGACCTATAGGTCCAGAAGGACCTCCTGGTCCTATAGGTAATACAGGTGATAAAGGACAAAAAGGGGATGATTTAGGAATAACAAATTGGTCTCAAGATAGTGATGGAGGTTTTGTTCCAAATACTGATGCAACATATGATCTTGGTTCTTCTACTAATAGAGTTAGACACTTGTTTTTATCAGATGCTTCGTTATATATGATAGATGATACAGGAAGTAAAAGAAAAAATTTATCTCTAAACGAAGATGGTGATATAGAGATTTCTGATTTCAGTATATCAGGTGTAAATAATATAACAAAAACAAATAAGAGAAGAATAGTAGCAAGAGAATTAAATTCAGGAAGAATTAATAAAAATGCTATTCCTCAAGAGATAGATACTCTAACTGTAGGTAGTTTACACACTCATGGATTGGATAACTCTATATTTACACTAAACTCTTTGAGTTATGGTATAAGAAAAAATCTTTTAGCAACAGATGATTGGGTTTTACAAGACGGACCTTTTAACAGCAATTCTCTTGGTAGATTTACGGGTACAAATGGTGAAATTTATGGAAATATGGATGTAGGATTTGAAGAATCTTCTATGTTAGTAAATGATGTAGGACCTTTTGGTCATACAGAAAGAGTATTTTTATCAAAAATTATAGATTCTTCTCAAAATGGAGGTTGGAAAACAGAATATATGAATATTGATAAAAGATTTGGTTATATAAATTGTGTTTATATGAAACCAATAGATACTTCAAGTAGCGACCCTACTAGATTTTATCATGGCTTCTATAACAGTAATATTCAAACATTAAGAGCTGTACCTGCATCGGATGGAACATTAAACCTAAACGTAGATTCAAATACTTCTAATGCGTATATTATAGGAGGATTATCTATGGGACCTACTACGACTTCCACCTATCCTACAGGTATATGGTATCTGTCTGTAGGAGTAATGCTACCTTATAAATCAGGAGGATATACCGAATCAGATGATGAATATATAAATGCTAAAAACATAAATGGTGTATATCGATTAGATACTTTTGAAAAAGTATATAATTCAAATTATGTATTTATGCATTCCGAAACTGCAACTCTTCAATACCAAAGAACTTTCACATACTACGGAGATAATACATCGCCATATGAAGAGATGTATTTTGCAAGACCTGGATTTTATAAAATAGATGGTACAGAACCTAAATTATTTGAACTATTAGGTAAAACAGGTGATAAGGGAGATACAGGAGAAAAAGGTGATCAAGGTATTCAAGGTTTTCAAGGTGATGTGGGACCTTCTGGTAATCCTGGTCCTGTAGGTGATAAGGGAGATACAGGAGAAAAAGGCGATTTGGGTCCTAATGGTGTTCCAGGAATTGATGGACAAAAAGGAGAAAAAGGACAATCAGGAGATGCAGGATTAAAAGGAGATGTAACAATCGGTGAAACTTCTAGTAATATATTAACTGTTAATAGTAACTCAAATTTTATAAATAATGTTAGTATACAAGATAAAATAGAGTTTGCTGGAGATAGAACTTTTTCTATGGGTACTAAAGGAACTCTTGCAGGTACTTATCTTAATTTAGAATCAAATACAGATGGAAAAAATTTGGTAATGAGTACTCAAGGAGAAAATAAATTTTATTTTAAATTAGGTAAAAGTAATCCAGGAATCGAAATTCATAATAAATATTCTGAACCTGTTAATGATCCTTTTGGATCTGCAGACTCTAGAAATAATAACTTTTTAAGATTATATAATCCTCCAACTAACGACGAACAAGGAAATGTTATATCTACAGGTAGTAGAATAGATTTTTACTCTGGTGAAAGTACAGAAACAGGGTTTGGGAGTGATATAACCAGTACTTTTCCTTATCTTAACATAGATTTAACAAACTTTCATAGCAATAATACTATAAATGGAATAGCTTTAAAATCTATGAACGATACAGAAGTAAATGTAGGTATCGGTACAAAAACACCAACACAAAAATTAGACGTAGCTGGTAATATAAATATAACAGGAGATTACTATAAAAACGGTGTATTATTTTCTGGAAGTGGTGGTTCTAATATAACAGCTGAAACTTCAGAACAATTCGGATCAGAAGATTACTTAACAGCATTAACAATAGATAGTACAAAATACAAATTACCTACAAATTCATCTCTTCCTTCTCTTTCAGAATCTCATAAAAATAAACTCATTGTTGTAAACTCAGATGGTACAGGATTAACTTATAGTGATACTACTTTAAGAGAATCTCAAGAAGTGTATAAACCAGTAGTAAGTTTAAATGCTAGTTATAATTTCACAACATCTACAACATCTCCATATACTACAACTTTAGACTTGACTCAAATAGGTGTTGAACCTGGTTCTTTCGTGTCTGGATGTATTTACTTTAATACCAATGATAGCGATGATAGCGATCATTATGCTGTATTTTTAGGAGTTGAACATTTTACAGATTCTGTTTGGCCTAACCATGCACATGCTCCAGCAACTCCTGATGATGTAATAGTATTAAACACTCCTGGAGATAATCAAGATTTTCAAGTAGGTGATTATGGTTTATGGGATCAGTTTATGACAAAAACAAATCCAGACGATGGTCTTTTATATATTTCATCAGCAGGTTTTGGTCCTTCTTCAGCAGAATTTACTTTAAAGTTTTTAGCAAAATACAATAACTTACAACCAAATAATACTATAACTTCTTTTAAGGAAGAACAAGCTCTAGCAGGTGCAGGTGGTACTTCAGCTTTCACTGCTTATGGTTTATATGGTAATAATGCAACAGATGTTATAACAGGAACTGGTTCTAGTACTGGTCAATATTACAATAGTGTAACAACACAAATACAAATTTCAAATAATGATATTACAACAGATGTTGCTATTAGATTAGCAAGTCCTACAACACCTGTTGGTCTATCTTATGAATTTACAACACCACAAATTGTAACAAAATATAGAATATGGATGCATGGATATCTTCAAACTCATTTAGGTAAAACACCTAAAAATTGGGAATTTAGAGCATCTATAGATAAATCAACATATAATTATAATGATTCATCAACATATACTATACTAGATTCTAGAAATAATGTAACTAGTTATCCTTATATAAGTGGAAATAATGGTGTAACTGCTTCGGCTAATTTAAATTTAGCCAATGAATATAATTTATCTACGATAGGTTCTTATAAATATTATATTTTACACATAACATCTACTAACGGTGATACAAGTAATCTTGTATCAATTTCTGAATTAGCATTATACGGTGGAGGATTTACAATACCATCTCAGATTGGAAATTCTGGCAAATTATTAACAACAGACGGAGTATCTATAGGATGGGCTGATAGAACAGCTTTATCAACACTGGCTCTTCCATCCCCTACTCAAGAGAATAAAGGTAAAACTCTTGTTTCTACAGGAGATGGTCTTGAATTTTCTAGTCTTACCGGTATAGTTTCTAATGGTTTCAAAGCTTTTAAAAGCGGTATTTCAACGTCTTCTTTCAATTCTAATGAAGTTATCTTATTTGATAACGTTGATAATATTACAGGATCAAATACTTACGATAGTTCAACTGGTGTATATAAAATAAATACATCCGGATACTATAATGTATTTTCTCATTTTGAAAAAGTAAAAGTCGGTATAAGTGCAGAAAAGAACGTAACTAATTCATACGGTACAGGATGGCATGATGTTCAAAACTGGAGATTAACAGGATTTAATTTTGATTTACAAAATAATTTTGATATTACAACCGGTATATTTACAGCACCTATTTCTGGATATTACATTGGAACAGCAAATATAAGACATGATCTTTCTAGTGGAGCGTATTTTAGAACAATAATTTCAGTAAATAATTCAACAGATGAGGATTCAGGAACAGGTCATTCTATATCGGGAAATCCAGCTAGTAACTATGATAGTATGAATGTAGCACAAACATTTTATCTATCAAAAGGATCTAATGTACGAATAAAAGTTTATTCTAACTCAGATACAAGTTGGTCAGTGCAAAATGAATCTACTTGGTCCTTATATCTTGTTGAATCAAAACAAGAGTATTCATTACAAAAATCTATAAATAATGGAGGTACTTATACTGATATTACAACAACTTCTGAATCCATAAATCAAAACCTATATTTAAATACAGGAGATCTTATAAGATTAAAAACAAAAGATTCGGATTTATTATATCATCAAGGTTCTTCTAAGAATTACTTTGGAGCTGTTCTCTTAAATTCGGGATCTTCTACTAATCCTATTCCCATTTATGGATTTTTTGTAGACTTAACTAGTGATTTAACTATAACTACATCTAATCAAAGTATAACAAATTGGAATGTAAACGGTTCAAATCATTTCGTATTACCTGCTAGTAATTTTGATCTTTCTAACGGTATATATACAATTCCTATATCCGGTTATTATCAAATTAATGCAATCATAAGATCATTATCACTAACTGCTACTAGAATATACATATCAGTGAATAATAATACTACTTCTTTAGGAGAAAATATAACTCTTTCAAATTATCAAGATACAGATGATAAACAAAGTTGGACAATGAACGGTGTATTAAAATTAAATGAGAACGATACAATTCAAATAAAAGTAGCAGCTACAGGTCTACAAATAGGAAATCATGATACACATTGGTCTTGTTTCTTATTATCTACAGATAGTTTGACAAATACTCGTCAACTAACTGTTTCTCAAGTTGCTCCTTATCATCAATTAAATCATGCTCAATTTGCTGAATGCGTATACTCTAAAGTAGATGTTGATGTATCTTACGTTGATAATATTAAGCCAGATACATCTACAAGCTCAGGAACGCAGATTTTATCTTCAAGTTTACAATCTACAGAAAATTACTATCTCTCAAATATAGCAAATAGTATTAGATATAGTTTTGGAGGTACATTATATTATACTGTACCAAATTCTCCCCATACCACATGGGCTAATGGAACAGATTATATAGAACTAGAATTATTTAATGGTAATATAGGTGTTGATTATATCTATTTTACAGGTACCTTTACAATAGACTTATCAAAAATATTAAAAGAATATGTTGGATTATGGAACGTAAAAGTATATTATGATAATGAGGTTAGATTAGTAGTAAATAATGATCAATTTTATTTTGGTGGTACAGGTACATGTTTTAAAAATATTCTCATTAATAATAGATATATAAATGGTACTTTTAATCATAGAGAATCAGGTGGTTCAGAACGTTTAAGGATAACTTTTTATAGAGCTTCTTATCTTCCTAATCAACATATAGCAGAACCTCACACTCCTTCTATAAGTATACCTGAACCTACAGCAATTACTTCTGGAAAAGTTTTGACTAGTAATGGACAAGGTTATACCCTTGAAAATCCTCAAGGAAGAAATTCAAGTTATATATTTTTACATTCATTATCAGGTAACAAATCTCTAGAAGATGGAGAAGAAAATTTAATAGATAATTGGAATGAAAATAATATTGTAGTAACAGATGATAACTTTAGTTACTCATCTGGAACAATAACAATAAAAAAGATTGGTAAATATAAGATATCTTCTACTTTAACTTTTGGAGTAGCTGGTAATAATCCTGAGAGATGGTGTAGAATTAGAGTTTATATAAATGATGTCTGGAATTATGTTACACATCCTGAATCATTACAAACCCTTGCATATGCAGAAGGATCATCTAATCAATATGGTAATTTAAATATATTTGTAATTATAGAAACTACTCAAATGAATACTACAGTAAAATTAAGAGCAAGATCGGAACAAGACTCCGATGCTATAATTCAATATCCAGGTGCTATTTGGATGATTGAGGATATGACACCTTCTGCTTTACCAAATATAAATGTTCCTTTACCTATCGCTGCAAACGCTAATCAAGTTTTAACTGTAAATTCTCAGGGTACTGGTTTGTATTATAATAATCCTACAAAAATCAGAAAATATTATTTACATGTTCATAGTGCTGCATATGTAACTGGAAGTGCATATTATGGCTATACAAATATTTTGAATCATGATAGTTGGAGTAATCAAGGTAGATTTGTTCAATTTAGAAATTTTACAAATACTACATCAGACTATAGAGGAGAATGGAATCTTACTCCAGAAACTTTAGATGGAAATCTTGTAAATAATTTCAATTTAACAACAGGTGTTTGGAGACCTCCTGTTTCTGGATACTACAGTGTTACTACTAGATGGCGTAACGATAGAACTGGTTATCTAAGCAGTAGTCATAATTCAAGAGGTCTTATTTTTAGAAGAGAACAAAGTAAAACAGGCATGTCAGATAGTTCTAATGGAGCTCTTTATCAATATATATCTCAATCAGGAAGAGAACCAGAACAATGGAGAGATGCAACTACAACAATTTATCACGATGCAACGGTAGATGATCCTTTTGAATACTGGTTTGTTACTAGTTATGGAGGCACCACACCTCCATATATGTCATTGACGGTAGAAATATTTCTTGAGACAGCAGATCAGTAAATTTAAAATTTAAATATTCTAAAATATTATATAAATGGAAATTGAAAAAAGTTCTGTAATAAATTCTGATATTATTAAAACAATAGCAGATCTTATAGGTGATGATACATCTTATTTATACTCTTTTACCTCATCATTTGAAACTAATATACAAAATATCGAATGCGATGTTCCCGAAGATGTAATAACTAATGCTAAAAATATTATTGCTTTAAAAATTTTAAGAGAACAAAGAAATATTAAATTAAGGGAAAGCGATATATACACCCTATCTGACTTTCCTCATAATTCAGAAGAAATAAAACAAAAATGGATACAGTATAGAAAAAATTTAAGAGATTTACCATCTACTTATTCATCAGTTACAATAGATACTTCTACAGGTGAGTTACTAGATGTTATTTGGCCCGATCCTCCTCAGTAAATTTTATAATTATAAAATTATAAAATTATTCATTATCGCTATCTTCTTGTTCACTGTCTTCATCACTGTCTCCATTCAAATTTTCTTTTTCAATTTGTTCTATAGATTTAATAAATATACATATCTTTCCTAAACTTCCTATAGAGGATTTAAATAAGAGAGGAAGTCCTGTTTTAGGGAATATTTGCATAGTATTACTCAATCCAGCTATTTTAGAGATTCTATTAAGAATATCTATCTTAAACGTCTGTTCAAACTCTTCATTACACTCTTCATCGCTTTCTTCTCCTTCATCTGGATCAACTTCTCCAAATGTAACATTTTTAGAATAGGTGTTAGTAGGATCAGACAAAAATTTAATAGCAAATCCTTTTGAATTAATTGTAATAATATTTCCTATACTATTTAATTCTTTTGTCATCTTTTGATACTCTGAAGATGGAACAATTACAGGTTTATTATATCCAGAGGGTGATTCTGCGTCGATATACTGCATATTTTGAATTTTTACAGTTGATGTAGTAACTCTGCTATTGTTTTCTTTAGGAAATACTTGAATACATAAATCTGTAGGGCTATCTTCATCTATATATAAAGTCAATGAATCCTTTTTCTTAATAGTTTTTAACATTCTATGAAGATGAATTAAATTAATACCTATATAAATCTTGTCTTCCTTAAATTTATAAATTTGGAAATTTTCACTTAACAACTCTAATTGTATAAGTATCTGATGTCCCGTATCTGCCATACACAATCTTATTCCATCTTTTGATAATTCAAAACAAGCCTTTCTCAAATTATTTTGGAGTAGCTCGCATAAAATTTTAATGACATAAGCGTCTTGTGTTTTACATCTAAAAAGTGGTGCCATTTTTATTTTTATTTTTACAACTTTAAGTCTTCTAAATTTAAAGATTAACTTTTCTATTATAAAAATGTCATTATCACAAGAAGACGCTAAAAGATTTTTCGACTTTGTAGAAAAACAATCTGAACAAGACGGTAAAATTTCTGTTGAAGATATCAGAAAAGCTGTTCACGTAGATTTAAATAACGACGGTGTAATAAATACAACACCTCACGTAGACGAATCCGGTAATACTTTATCTTATAGCGAAGCCGATATTGTAAATAATACAATATCAGAATGGATCTCTAATTACGAAACAGAGCTAGGAGACTCATACATTACTTGGGAAGAGTTTTGGGCAAAGATATCTTCATAATTTTAGTTTATTTTTAAATTGTCAAATAACATATCTATATTATCTACATCATACACGACAGTATCAATAAATTTCATAGAAAATTCACTCTGATCTATATCACAATGAACTATATTCCATCCCTTAGAACTATATAACTCTAAAAGGTTATCTATTTCTCCAACATTATACCTAAAAGATTTATTATCTTCTCCATCACTTATTATATACATATAATTCGTAAAATTATCAAATATTTCTCCATATTCATTAAAAAATTTACCTAGAGAATCATATAATGCTGTACATCCGTATTGTCTTATAGATGACTCATTAAAAAGACCGAATACACTTGTATCCTGTAAAAAAGAAATATTTATTAATTCATCATGAAATATAAAAAACGTAAAGTATGATTGAGTATTATCTCTATTAATCTTATATATAAAGGAATTTATACCTTTTGCAACTTTATACATATTTTTTCTCATACTATACGAAGCATCTAAAAATATAATATAATTTTTAGGAAACATAATTTACTCTTTTTTATAATTATTTCTTCTTTTAATAAATAGAGTTATTCAAGAATGTCAAAAATAAATATAGATTCTATAAATACAGAGGAGTTTAAGTTATATCCTATAGATAATTTAAACTCTATAAAAAACAGACTCGCTCAATTACATAATACTATTCCAAAACTAGTTATTATATGTTTATCCGATGATTTAACTAATTTTTTAAAATCTTCTGATGAAATTTATTCTAATTTTAACATAGAGTATATAGATATATTCAACTCTATCATAAAAAATGAAAATTTTTATGAAGATTTTAATTCTTTACTTGAGTCTTTATATTTAGTAAATAATGAAAAAAATATAGACCCCGATTCTCTACTCTCTTACTATGATTCTGAAACTAGTTTTATAAATTATTTGTATAATCTTTGGCTCGCTTTTGACGAAAAATTGATCAAATTAAATGAAGAGTTAAAATCAAAAGATGATTTTGAAACAGCTATAAGTGAAATTCAAATTCCTAAAAATAAAAAAATAACAGATATAGAGATTTTTATAACCAATTTAGTGGAAATATAAGAAGAGATTTTGAAAAAAATGTAGAAAAAAATAATAATTACATAAAATCTCAAATAAAAAGTTTTGAAGACTTTAAAAAAATATCTAAATCTAAAAATTTACCAAAAATTTCACATTTTGAATTAAAAAATTCTCATTACACTTATATTTTAGATAATATCAAAAATATTTCTCTAATAGATATTTTTAATCAAATAAAATTAAATAAAAATGTAGTTTTAGCTTCTTACAAAAATTTATATAAAGTTCATAAAAATTGTAAAATACCTTCTACTGACTGGTCCTTTTCTTCTGATATAGCTATAATATTAAAAGTTTATCAAAGAGAAACTCCTTATCAAACTATAGAAAAAAACCAGTTTAATGATGCATATATTCTTGTAGATGCAGAAAATATAAAACTTGTAACAAATATAACTAAAACTTCTAAACTAAATATTACAGATAACAAAAAATATTTACAACGTGTTTTATCGGTTCTTGACAACTATAAAACTTTTAACGAAGATTCTAAACAAAGTAGTTTTAATGGTGTTTTTTACATATCAAAACAATCTTTTAACAAAAAAATATTTGCTGATATGATTCTGAATAATAATATATTCAAATCTTTCTTAATAATAGACGAAAGTACAAAAATATCAAAAAAACGTACAGAACTAATAGTAAAGTTTATAGACAAATCAGGTAAAACTTTAACAGCTAACATAAACTCAAAATTAAGAGAAAAAAATACAATGTTTTCTCATGATATAGGTCTGTTTCCTATAGGCGAAGAATATGTTTCTATAAATATTTTAAAAACCAATGATAATGAAATGGTAAAATACTTTATGGACGTAATACCAAAATTATTCAAAATTTATAATAACGACTATACAAATGTTTCTCAATTTTATATAAAATATATTCCAGAATTTTTACAAGAAACTGAAAGTAATTTTGAAAAAATAGAAAATAAAAAATATTTAAAGTTTCAAGATATAGCTCCTCCTATAGTATTTCATTCAGGTAAAAATAGTATTTCAACCTACTGCAATAACCATCCACGAATAATATCACAAGACGAAGCAAAAAAATTAAACTTATCTGAAGAAGATGGTGAACTTATGAGTTTTCCAAAATACAAAGAATTTGATATGGAACCTATACTTCTCAGTTGCGATCATAATAAAAGACAACATAAATTTCCAGGTTTAAAACCAAATCCTAATCCAAGTAAAGATACACTTGCATATGTTCCTTGTTGTTTTCAAAAAAATCAAAAAACTAAAACTAATAGTAACTTTAACAAATACGAGAATAAAATTTTTGAAATACAAGAAAAAACAGGTGAAAACTTTATTACAACAAGAAAATATTTAGCTTTAAATCAATTAGGTTCTTTACCGGATTCTATAAGAACTATTTTATCTTCAAAAGATAATATTCTAGAAAATATAAAAGATAAACAAAAACTAGATAGTAAGATGGTATCCGTTTATAATAGATTAGGTGTTGTTAGAAGTGAAAGTAGTTTTTTAGAATGTATTCTAGAAAGTTTAGAAATAGATAATTTCAATAAGATAACAGATAGTAATACTAGATTGGATATTTTAAAGGATTATAGAAAAAATTTACTTAATCCAAAAAAATTCAATAACATAAATCCAAATATATTAAAACAAGAACTATATAGTTTAAAAAATGACCAAATAATAGATTATATACAAAATGATAAAAATTATTTAGATCCAAAGTTATTTCATAAATTATTAGAAACATTATTTGATTGTAATATTTTCATATTCTCTTCTTCTTCTTATAATACAGAACCTTCTCTAGTACTCCCAAACTTCTCAAAAGTTTATCTAAATTTTAAAAATAGAAGATTATCAAAAAGACCTTATATCTTTATTTATGAACATATGGGTTCTAGATCTGATAATTTACAGTATCCACAGTGCGAATTAATAGTAAAATACATGCCACAGAAATTAACTCTCGTATCCTTTTTACCTTCTTCTCAAGAATCTAAAAATATTTTATCCGTTTTTAATAAATTATCTTATTTTGAATCTCCTCAAAATAAATTATTAAAACACTCTTTTTCATTAAATTTAACAAACGATATTTTAGGAAATATTGATTTTATATCACAAAAAATAGATTCACACGGTAAATGTAGAATTATAAATATACATTTTTTACATGAAGATCAATTAATATCTTTAATAACATCTCCTATACCTCCATTATCTATAGATAATGATACTTCTTTAACAATAAACTGCTGTGATATTAATACAGCCGAAAAATTAATAGAAAAATTAGGTATGAAAGTCATATCTCAAAATTTAAATACTGATGGTATAATGAGATATGTTGAAGAGATACTCTGTTACTTTCAAAATATATTAGTATCTATACCTATCAAGAAAACTCTATACGATAGAGATTCTGTTCCAGTATTAAAAAACGTTCCTATAAAAATAAATTCTCCTTCGTCTATATTTTCGTATATAACAAAATTAGATTCTAAAAACTCTTCTATGCTTGAAAATTTTACAAGAAATAAAAAAAATGCAAGATATATAACTGAATATCTAATATGGTTGTTTTCTAATTATGTTAACGAAAAAATAATTCCAGAATCAAGAGATCAATTTTCAAAATACGATATAAATAATACCCTAATTAAAAACTTTATAACAGACAAAATTTCTATAATAGAAGATTTCAATTATGGAAATATAGAAAAGAATTTTATAAAAAATAATAAAAGCTTGATGAAAAATGGAAAACTCATACTAAAATCTGAAGAAACTTTAAAACGTCTTATTTATGTATTACGCCTAGAAATAACTAGAAATATAGACAAAATTTTTAATTATCATTCTTTTTCTAATCTTGAAAATTACTACTCAGATGTTTCTGACTTAGACAAACACAACAATATTCAAACATTACTATTCACAGAAAAAGCAATACTAAAATTAATACTTCATCAAAACTCTAAAAATTATTCAAATAATACTTACTACTCATCAAAAATAATTCCAGATGCTTTAATAGAACCATATTACTTTAAGAACGATTTAGTATCTAAAACACAAGTCTTTTTAGCTCAACATACTACTTCTCTTCAACATGCCATAACCATTTCTGAAAACTGGTTAAATAATAATAAAAACATAGGTCCTGATATATCATCTCATAAATACAACAATAAAGTTTATTCCAGTTCAGGTATACTTTATTCTTACGTAAATAAAGATAATATGACAAAATATCTTATTCCTTCAGAAAATAATACCAACATAACAAAAATAAAGATAGTAGGTTATAAATTAAAAATAGGAAATCAAACATTAAATAGATTTGTAGCTCTTTTACCTTTCAATTAACTTTGTATTTTAAATTTTTAATAATACTTTAAAGTTTTACTTGTATTTATAAAATTTAAAATAGAATTTAAAAATGTATAAATGTAGAGTTTTAGCTTTCTCAGGAAATAAATTTTCAGGTAAATCAACTTGCTCGTATATAGTAAAAGATTATTATAACTCTAGAGAAAATTATAAAGATTGGCACGTTGAAATAATAAGTTTCGCAGACCCTTTGAAACGTCTAATATCGGATATATTTAATTTAAACGAAGAATGTTATATACCTTCTTTAAAAGAACAAACAATACCGTATTGGAATGTATCTCCTAGAGATCTAATGCAAAAGATAGGTACAGATCTTTTTAGAGATAAAATACATGAAGTACTTCCATCTTTAAATACTCGCGGTAACAATATATGGGCAGCAAGTCTTTATAAGAAAATTATAGATTTGAAAAATTTTTATAATAATAAACATAAAAATTTATTAGTAATTATAGACGATTGTAGATTCAATGACGAGTATAATATTATAAAAAAATTAAACGGTATAGTAGTAAAAATTATAAAAGATATTCCAAAATCGTCAAAAACATCACAAATACTTCATCAAAGTGAATCTGGTTGTAAATTTGATTACTACCTAAAAAACAATAAAAATATTTACTCTTTAAAAAAAAATTTACACGATTTAATAAATCATTTAGAAAAACCTCATATGTAATAAAATGTATCCACAGGCTTTTATCGCTTTCATATTATGTATAGCATTTTATTACAAAAAAATCAATAAGATAAATTATACTTTGCTTCCTTTACATGATAATAGTAGTGTTAATAATCAAAATTCAAATAATAATGAAAATAATTCAAACAAAAAAATTATTTATGGTCTTATTTTGAATTTTACACAAAATTTAAAAAATAAATTTTATAAAAAAGATAACGAAAATGAAAATAAATATTTTTTAATGGAAGAAAATCAAAATTCTTTGGAAAACGATATTCCTTTTTTAAAAAATTACAAAAATAATTCTTTAGATGAGGAATTATTAAAAAATAATAACAATTTCAACGAAAATTTTGGTATAAATAAATTTGGATTCTTTACTTCAAAGAATCCTCATACTAAAATTTATAACATGACTCAAAAATAAAATGAATTTTATTATAATATTAATATTAACCTATAATAAAATCCATGTCTAATCCGTATTGTTATAAAAATATTATTGTAGTTCCAAGAATAACTGATAAAAATATTAAAAAATTTTTGAAATCAAAAAATTTATGGTTTCCTAAAAGTCAAATAAAATCAAATAATGGCGACAAAATTATCCTTTTTACCGGTTCAGATTTGTTTCCAAATAATAATGATTCTTTTGTAACAATAAATAAAGATTTTGAATCTTTACTTGAAAAATCTATACTTGAAAATATAGGTACCATAAAACTTCATATTTTAGAAAATACCAGTATTTATATTTCTGAAATGAGTTTTAATATTGGTTGTCCTATTCAGATTTTAACTAATTTATCGGTATTTAGAGAATATTTATTGAAAACTATTCTTATAGTAGATCAAACATGTTCAAATTGTTATAATGTTTATTGGGAAAAATCATTAGGAGAATATTATGCAAATATTTTAAAATCATCTAACCTATATTCAAATGATACTACTCATTCTTATATAATTGACAATAGTAATTTTTCAATAGCAGAGAAATTTGTAAAAATATTTACAAATCCAAAATTTGCCACCGAATCTACTACTACTTTTGGAGTATCAACTAATACTTTTACACCTACTACTAATACACTTACTACTACTCCTACTACTACTACTAGTCCTACTCCTACTACTTTTGGAGTATCAACTAATACTTTTACACCTACTACTACTCCTACTTTTGGAGTATCAACTAATACTTTTACACCTACTACTAATACACTTACTCCTACTCCTACTACTACTACTCCTACTACTACTACTACTCCTACTCCTACTACTTTTGGAGTATCAACTAATACTTTTACACCTACTACTACTCCTACTTTTGGTGTATCAACTAATACATCAAAAGAGGTAAATAATGTAAATTCAAGTCCTAAATTTAATCAAGGAACATTTGGAACTACATCAAATAATTTTGGACAAGGAACTACATTACCTAAGTTTGGAGAAGGAACTACATCAAATAATTTTGGACAAGGAACTACATCAAATAATTTTGGACAAGGAACTACATCAAATAATTTTGGACAAGGAACATTTGGAACTACATCGAATAAGTTTGGACAAGGAACATTTGGAACTACATCGAATAAGTTTGGACAAGGAACATTTGGAACTACATCGAATAATTTTGGACAAGGAACATTTGGAACTACATCGAATAATTTTGGACAAAAATAAAATAATTTTGGACAAAAATCTATTTTTTAAAATAATAATATATTTTATATTTAAAAATAAATATAAAATGTTAACATTAATTCAAAATATAAATTTAGTAGATGCCACCTTATTTTTATTGCCTATAGTTACAGGATTCGGTTCTACATTATTTTGTAAAATAAATCAAAATTCTGGAAGTATGGTAGTTTTTAGACCGCCTTCTTATGTTTTTGGATTGACTTGGACAGTTCTTTATTTAATGCTTGGGTATTCTTGGGTTTTATCTAACAGAGAAAATGTGTATAGTAGTATACCTTATGGAATACTTATAGGATTATTATCTTCATGGACTATAGTTTATGCATGTCAAAATCTTAAAAAAGTAGGTGTTTGGATAATAGCTTTATCTATATTAGCTAGTTTTTACTGTTATACAATAGCTCCTATTATGTCAAAATATCTTATACTTCCACTTATAGTTTGGCTTATTTTTGCCATGAATCTTAATATGTTTGATGTTCAATTATTACAATCTACAAATAGTTTGAATTTACCATTGTATTAAAAAACGGAAAAATAACTAAGGTGAAAAATAAAAAAAATAAAATGAAATTCTCTTGTTTTTAATTAAATTTTTAACAACAATTAATTCAAAACAATTATGAAACAAAGCCGTGTCAACCCTCAAAATATTAAAGATCGTATGTATGTGATCAAAAGATCTGGAGATAAAGAGAATCTTTACTTTGATCAGATTACTACAAGGATTGAAAAATTCTGTGAAGATTTGAATGTAGATCCATCATTAGTTTCTCAAAAGACTATTGAAAGTTTATATTCAGGAATTCATACAAGTGAAATTGATAAATTATCAGCAGAAACAGCTCTTTATATGAGTACAGAAAATCCCAACTATGAAAAATTGTCAAAAAGAATTGTTATTTCAAATCTTCATAAGAATAGTAATAAAGATTTTTCTAAGGTAACTGAAATACTTTATACAAAACTAAATGATGTAACAGAAGAGTATTATAATTTTGTGATGGAAAATAAGGAAGAGTTAGATAGTATCCCTAACTATGATAGAGATTATGAATTTACATATTTCGGATATAAAACTCTTGAAAAATCATATCTCACAAAAGATATTGATAAATCTATTATAGAACGACCACAACATCTATGGATGAGAGTTGCTACTTTTTTGAGAATGCCCGATATTCCTAAAATTAAAGAAGTATACGACTGTCTCTCTTTGAAATATTTTGTTCACGCTTCACCTACATTATTTAATTCAGGAAAAAACAGAGGGCAACTCGCTTCGTGTTTTGTCGAGGGAACAGAGGTCTTTACACTTAATGACGGAATTAAATCTATAGAAAAAGTAAAAGTTGGAGATGAAGTTGTTTCTCATACTGGAAATGTAAGAAAAGTAGTCCAACTCCATAAAAATAAACTTAATGATAGATGTGTCTATGATCTAAAAATCTGTAAAAGTAAAAATATTTTAGTTACAAATAATCATAAATTTTACTGTGTAACTAAAAATGATAAAGAACCAAAGTGGGTTTCAGTTGAAGATATGAACGAAGAACACTATATATCTATACCTTCTTTTGAAAGCAATCAAAAAGAGTACGAAATCCAATTAGATAAGTATTTATCAGAAAATAAGATAGAACAACACTTTGAAGTTATTGATAATAAAATTATTGGTAAATCAACACATACATCAACTCATCTCAACAACAATATGACTATTGATATTACAAATTCACATAAACCTATCAACAACAATATTATTATTGATGAAGATATGGCTTTGTTGTATGGTATCTTTTTAGGAGATGGTCATGTTATCACATCAAAAAATTCACATAATGAAATAAAAACCAAAGGTATTGGCTTTACAGTACATAATGAGAATGTAAAACTTATAGAATTCATAAAACAAGTTATGGAGAATAAGTTTAATGTATCTACTTGTTATCATACAAGTGATCGAGTTAATTATACTCAACTTTTGTACAATTCAGTTATAATTGGTAAATATTTTTTTCATATGTTTGGAAAAGGATTTGATGGTAAATATTTAACAAAAGAAATTTTTAGATGGAACAAAAATATGATTCATAAATTTTTAGCTGGATTGATAACAACAGACGGTTGTATTAGTAAAAAGAAAACTATAACTATTCAACTATCAAATAAAAACTTAATAAATCAACTTTATCACCTGTTTAGAACTCATAACATTGATGTATCAATAAATAAAGTAAAAAAATTACCTAAACTAGCAACTGTGGAACCATGGATGTTATCTATACCTAAGATACCTGACGTTTTAAAATCCGTTATGAAAACATATAAAGATGATAGAATTGAAGAATGTATTAACTCTTATTATAGTCATTATAAAGGACGTGGTAGTCCAATAATTGTAAATAAACAAAAATTTATAAAATTTGAAAGTAAAACTCTTACAGATTTAAAGCCGGAATTTGTGTATACCTTGGGAATTGAAGAAGATCATTCTTATAATGTTGAAGGATTAATTTGTGAAAACTGTTTTTTGGTAAGTATGGAAGATGATCTTCATAATATGCTTACATGTCTTAGAAATTGTGGTATGATTAGTAAATGGGCTGGCGGTATAGGTATTAATGTTTCTATGATTCGTTGTAATGGTAGTAGAATTGATGGAACTGGTGGTGATTCTAATGGTATAATTCCTTTCTTAAAACTTTGGAATGATCTTGCTAGATATGTTAATCAAGGAGGTAAAAGAAAAGGAGCTGTAGCTGTATATATAGAACCTCACCATCCAGATATTTTAGATTTCTTAAAAATGAGAAAAAATAATACAAAAGATGAAATGAGATGCCTTGATCTTCATATCGCATTATGGATCTCTGATCTATTTATGAAAAGATTAAAAGAAGATGGTGATTGGTGTCTATTTGATCCTAATAAAGTAAAAGATCTTCATAAAATGTATGGAAAAGAGTATGAAGAAACTTATATTAAGGCTGAAAAAGAGAAACTATGGAATCATAAAATGAAAGCTAAAGATTTGTGGAAAGAAATTCTATCTTCCCAGATGGAAACAGGTGAACCATATATTCTATTCAAAGACCATATCAATGAAAAAAGTAATCAGAAAAATCGTGGGGTGATTCGTGGTAGTAACTTGTGCGTTTCTAAAGATACTATGATCCTTTGTAAAGATGGATATCATAAAATTTCTGACAAGGTAAATACTGAAGTTGAAGTTTGGAATGGAAAAGAATTCAGTAAAACGGAAGTGAAAAAGACTGGTGTAGACCAACAGATGCTTACTGTTGAATTTACAAATGGAGTCAAAATTTGTTGTACTCCCTATCATAAGTTTTATATTGAAGAAAGTAAGAGACCAACAGAAACTTCTAATGTTAAAATGTATGAAGCAAAAGATTTAAAAATAGATATGAAACTTCCACGAAATGAACTTGGTGTATGTGATGAAAACGACAAAAAGATGAAATACGCTTACACTCATGGATTATTTTGTGCTGATGGTACATATGAAACTCATGATACTGAAGAAAAACGTTGTGGATTTAAAAAGTTTGGAGACACACAATTTTGTAAAAGACACCAAGACTCCATAATTAAACATGATGATGGCGATGAAACATGTTGTGCAAATTCTTATACAACAAAACCAAAAATAACACTTTATGGAGAAAAACAAAAGCTTCTTAAATATATGGATTACAGATATTCCAACGAAAGTGAAAAAACCATAACAGCATTTTTAGAATATGATTTGGAAAAGAAATTTTTAGTACCTATTAATTATTCAACAAACACTAAAATAAGATGGCTTGAAGGATTAGTAGATGGAGATGGTTGTCTTGTGAATAATAATGGATCATATGGAATTCAGATTGCTTCAATTCATAAAGAATTTCTTACAGATGTATTCTATATGCTTCAAACACTTGGAATAGAGTCAACTATCAATCTTATGAGAAAAGCAGGTAAAAGCCTTTTACCTGATGGAAAAGGTGGTAGAAAACACTATGTAACAAAAGATTGTTATAGAATGTGTATCAAAAATGATAATATAATTAGACTAAAGAAACATGGATTTTCGCCAAAACGTGTTATTATTCCAGACATTGAATACTCCAAATATAACATGTGGAGGTATACAAAAATCAAGTCTATTTCTGTAAATGACACAACGGAAGACACATACTGTTTCAATGAACCAAAAGAACATAAGGGTATCTTTAACGGTGTTTTATTGGGGAACTGTTCAGAAATAGTACAGTACTCTGATAGCGATAATTATGCTGTCTGCAATCTAGCTAGCATTGCATTACCATCCTTTGTTGAAACAACTGCAACAAAAAGAAAATGGAGAGTATATACAAAAGAAAACTGTAAATATTGCAGACTTACATATGAATTATTTACTGAAAATAATGATGAAGTTGAATATATTGAAGGATGTAAAACGTTTGATGATTTACAAGAATGTGATAGAAAAATTATGAATGATTCTAATCATAGAACATTTCCTTTTATTTTTATGGGAGATCAATCGCAAGTTGAGCTTTCCGGTCGCACAGCGATCCCTCTCGGAAATAATTTTGAATTTATTGGTGGATATACAGATCTTTTAGAAATTTATTGTAAAGAAAATTTTAAAACAGAATTTAATTTCAAAAAATTAGGTGAGATTACTGAACTTATCACAGAAAACATGAACGTTGTTATTGATAAAAACTATTACCCTGTAGAACAAACAAGATTATCAAATATGGAGATGAGACCTACCGGTATCGGTGTTCAAGGCCTTGCAGATGTTTTACAGATGATGAATATTCCATGGGATTCTCCTGAAGGTATTTTATTAAATAAACAAATTTATGCTGTAATTTACTACCATTCTCTTAAAAAATCAATGGAATTATCAAAAATAGACGGACCTTATCAATATTTCGTAGGATCTCCTGCTAGTAAAGGTATTCTTCAATATGATATGTGGAAGATTGATAATCCTGAAAACGTTAACGGTATATTAGATTGGGGTTGGTTAAAAAAGAATATTTCAGAACATGGACTTAGAAATAGTCTTCTAGTTACTCAAATGCCTACAGCATCATCTGCTCAAATATTAGGTAATAATGAAAGTTTTGAACCGTATACAAGTAATATGTATGCTAGAAGGGTATTATCTGGAGATTTCCCTGTAATTAATAAACATCTTTACAAGAAACTTAAAATGCTTAATTTATGGAATTCAGAAATGGTACAAAATCTAATTGAGAATAATGGAAGCGTTCAAAATATAGATAATATTCCAAAATCATTTAAATCTCTATTCAAAACTGTATGGGAAATTCCTACAAAACTAATGGTTAATTACGCAATTGATAGAGGCGCGTATATAGATCAAACTCAATCTTTTAATGTTTTCATGGACACTCCTACAATGGGTAAATTATCTAGTATGTTTATGTATAGTTGGGAAAACGGTATCAAAACAGGTATGTACTATTTGAGACGAAAACCTAAAGTAAACGCTATTAAATTTACTATTCTTAAACCTTCTGATAGAACTCAAAATACAGAATCAGAAGAAGAAAACGATGTCTGTTTGAGTTGCAGTGCTTAAGATCTGTTATAATAAATATTATATTCATCATATGTAAAACATATGATAAAAATAGGAGAAACACCTAAGGTGAAAATAAAAAAAATAAATTGATTTATATATTTTTATATTCTAAGAAAATATATAACTCATAAAATAATGACTGATTCTAAAAAAACTTACGAAAGTATATCCGCTGACGTAGCTTGCTACGAAAGTATACTCCATGATAAGGAGAGAGTTTCTCTTTATCCTATTAAAGAAACTGGTATAATGGAATTTTACGATAAACATAAATCAGCGTTTTGGACTGCTGAAGAAATTGATCTTTCAGATGATATGAAAGATTGGAAAAGTTTAACTGATGATGAAAAGCACTTTATTGAAATGACTTTAGGTTTTTTTGCTGCTTCTGATTTTATCGTAAATGAACATTTATTTACAAACTTTATAGAAAAAATTTCTCTAATGGAACTCCAAATGTACTACAGATTTCAAGCGATGATGGAAGACATCCATAGTAAAACTTATGCCGATATGATCAACGCTTATGTTAAAGACGAAGATAGAAAAAATGAACTATTTAACGCCGTTACGGAGATTCCTTGTGTTAAGAAAAAAGGTGATTGGGCTAAAAAACATATATACTCAAAAGATAATGAAAATAATGAAGTAAAACAATGGGTTACTCGTCTAGTAGTATTTTCAGCTGTAGAAGGTATATTCTTTTCAGGAAGTTTTTGTTCAATCTTTTGGTTGAAAAAGAGAGGTCTTATGCCGGGTCTTACATTTTCTAATGAGCTTATCTCTAGAGATGAAGGAATTCATAGAGATGTTGCTTGTTATATTTATAAAAATTTAATTCAAAATAAACTACCTGAACAGGATGTTATAAACATAATCAAAGAAGCTGTTGAGATGGAAAAAGAATTTGTTACAGATGCTCTTCCTGTAAAACTTATAGGTATGAACTCTGATCTTATGTGTCAATACATAGAGTACGTAGCAGACCATTTACTAGTAAATCTTATTGGAAAAACTCATTACAATACTGAAAATCCTTTTGATTGGATGGTACTAATTAGTCTAGATGGTAAAACAAACTTTTTTGAAAGACGTGTTGGTGAATATGCAAAAGCTGAAGTAGGTGACATAAATTTTGATGACGATTTTTAACAAAATAAATTGAATTTTAATATTTTTAGAAAAATATTAAAATAAACTATGAACCATAACTATTTACCAACTACTTTTTTTAATATTTCAAAAATTTATAAAGATTCAAATACAAATACTTTGTGGTATTTAACAGAAGAAAATAATTTGAATTGTTTTATATGTAAAAATTACGGAAAACTATCAAAAAATAATTATTTTAAATTTTATGGAAATAATCATCAAGATATTGATGTAAATAAAGAAAATTATGATTGTCCTAATTGTAATTTTTTAATATCTACAAATTATAATTTTAATATCATGCCAAATATTTATAATTTATATTTTTTAAAAGATTCGTTAAAAAATAATTATATTCCTAAAATATTTACTAACGATCATGATCAGCAACTTGATGAAGAGTATCATGAAAACGAATATTATTTTAGAAATTTAAGAAGAGATTCATTCTCTTAATTTTTATATTTATAATTATAAATGAGCAACATATTTGATATTAAAAATACTAATATAGCCGGTCAAGTTTCTCATAAAGCTGCTTTGGATCCTATATTTAACGCATCTTTAATAGATTCTGTAGAAATATCATCTAATAATATTATATCATCAGATTCTCAATTAATATTTAATCATCAAACTCAATTATGGGAATATAAACACGTAGGAAGTTCAACCGGAGATACAACTCAAAGTTCTAGTGAAAATACTACTCAAAGTTCTAATATATTTTCATCTCCCGAAACAGGTAATGATGAAGATTTATTTGCAAAAAATATATTTGCAAACGGGGATATAATTACAACTAAACAACAAAATAGACTACATCCAGATGATTATTATTCAATGCTTAATAAAATTGATAATATAGATGAATTAACAAATATTGTTATACACGATATTTGCTGTAGTGAAAATTTTGAAACTATAGCTATATTAGAATTTAATCAAACAGAACAATCTTTAGAAGAAGATCAGAATCCTATGATTACCAATTTTTGGAAGCGTTATGAATCAAATATGACAAATATTGGAAAATATGATAATCAATATATTCCATGCAAACTTCATATTTGTTATCTAAATAATAATAATAAATTATCTTTAAAAACAACTATAAACATAGAAGGTCAAATAGATAAAATATCTAAACAAGTAATACAATCAGAAACAAATAGTATTCGTAAGTGCACAGTTGCTACAAATAACGATGGTAATGTTTTGGCTTTAACTCTAAGAGATTTTAATCATTTTGAAACACTTGAAGTATTTAATGAAATTGGAAATGGTTCTAGTAGGATTAGACATGATGTTAATAATACTGCAATAAATCTCATATATATATACAGAAAAATAAATGGTAATTTTGATGTAGAAAATCCAGATATTATAGTATTGGACTTTAATAACGGTGAAACTATCTCTCCTGACAGATCAGGTTATTATATAGAGTTAAATGATACAGGAGACGTTTTAGCAGTTAATTGTACCAATTTTATAGCATTATATAAGTATAATACTATAACATATTCATGGGAATTAATGTATAATAATGATAATGAGTTTAAAATACCAATTTATAATGAAAGTGATATTACTTATAGTAGTACTTATGACTTATCAAGACTTTATTCATTAAATAGTAATAAAGAAGGGGTTGTAATTAAATTTGGAGGAGATGTTTTTTGTATAAAAAAATCAATAGTTAATATATTACCGGAAAATTCTGCTAATAATATTATTTTTATAAAATTAGAAAATAATATATGGACAGATATAACAGAAGAATTAGCATTAGAAAATATGTATGTTATAGATATATTTTCCAAAAAATCTGAGAATTTATTTGCTATAAATTATATTAATTATTATGATGAAGACATTCTTCTGAATCAACTTAGTTTTTTGGAAAATACCGAAGAAGATAAGATTATTAAATTAAAATTAATAAAAAAAATAGATGATAATCCATGGAGTAACAATGATCTTAATTTTCCAATGTCAGAATTTAGGGATACTTGGAATAATCCAACATTAAACCCTCCTGCAAAAATTAATAATTTTTTAGATGTTTCGTTTAAAAATGATTATTTAATTTTTAATACTTTATATTATCTTATTTTTTCAACTATAGAAACTCATATATATAAATTTGATAATGAATTAAATATTTATAAACCTGACCATAAATTTTTAGCATTTCAAGACGAATTTTCGGGGTTATCTTACAAGTATATGATTTATACTTTTAAATTTATTGATAACAATTATAATATTTTATATATTTTTCATGATATGGTATCATCTAGGAGTTTCTTGAAAAAACAAATCAATAGAATGTGGGGTTCAGAAGAATATACTATTTATAATGCTATTCAGAGTGCTTATGGTAATAGTGAAATATATTATTTTAAATACGATCAATCTAATTTGTTTACGGTTAATACAGGTTTAAAATTTAATTCTGATGATACGAATTCTTATATTTCTTCAAATTATGGATCTAGTTTTAAAAATATTATAACAGTTCCTATATTTGCAGATAACCCTACACATAATTTAACAGTAAATACTGGTATATCAATAGACGGTATATTAGACGCTCAAACAAATGTTAATATTGGAGGAGATTTGACTGTAACAGGTAATATTAATACTACACATAAATTTCTTCCAGTTAATTCTATCATTTTATGGGATAGTAGTAACGAAAATATTCCATCAAATTTTGTGAAGCTTAACGCCGATACTGCTATACAATTAGGTAATTCTAATTATTATATAATAAAATATGTAGGATAAACTTCTTCATAAGCGGGTTAGAGATTATAAAAACCATTATATTTGTTTTTTATAAATTGAAAAATAATTTATAAAAAACTTAACAACTATAAAATGGAAAATTTAGCAATGACATGCAAGATACTATACGATAGAGAGTTTTTACAGAATCAAAAACTTTTTAAAGGAGGATTTTCTCATAAAAAGGTATTGTATGATAATTATTTAGAGTATCAAACTTTGTGCGAAGAGTTTAATAAAAATTTACCTATAACTATAACAAATATAGGTTTAGATGATTGGAGTAAAATTTATAATTCTAGAAATAGTTTATGTGACATTAAGTTTGAAAAAATAGAAAAGTGTATAAACAAATTGACTAAAGATCAAATAAAAATAAAGGTAAACAAAATATGTAGTATTATTTATCATAATATTGATATTATTATTAGTATGTTTGGTACAGTTAATTTAGATGTTAGAAATAGTTATGATATAGAGTGTAGTGAATGTGGAAATATTGATGAATTAGATGTTGAAAGTATAGATAATCCTATTAAAACAAGAGAATATTTGAATGATTTATTTACAGGTTTAATTAAAAATCTAATATTTTCAAATCATACTGGCGTTGCAGGTTTAATAGAAGAGTTGATACAATTTAAATGTGTAAAATGCGAGATGTATAAAGATATGATATATGAAAAAGATATGTGTTATAAATGTTGTAAATCTCCATAAAACTTTTATAAATAACAAAAAAAAGATATAATAATCACTCTAAAAACAAAATAAAATGAAAATGTTATAAAAAGATATCTTAAGGAGAAAAAAAATATAATAAATTAGAAAAGTAATGAAAGAATGGAAACGTCTAGTTATTTTATAAAGAACAGAGCGTTATTCGGTTCATATCCTACACAAGAAAAAGTAGATGAACTGGAAAAACTAGGTGTTAGGTATTTTGTAGATTTGACTTGTGATAACGAGTCTAAAATTAAGAAATATAAAACTAACTATACCTATATAAGGTATCCTATTGAAGATCATAAGGTGCCTACGGATTGGATAAGTTTTAGTAAATTTTTAGTGAAGATATGTAAAATAATACGACAATTAAAGCATGATAATGTAAATAAAGAGTATGAATTATTTTTTATAAGTTGTAAAGGAGGTCATGGAAGAGCTGGAATAGTTGTAGCATGTTTACTTTGTATATTAGGAGGGTATTCAGTAGAAAAGTCCTTAGAGTTAACTAATAAGTATCATTCTCAAAGAGAAAAGATGAGAGAGTTATGGAGAGCTGTTGGTTCGCCGCAAACAAATGGACAAAAAAGATTTGTTTATAAGTTTTTTGAAAATCTTTATTTTTTCAGAGCTTATAAGAGTGGATTTACTATGGGATTTAGTAATTTTTGCGTGTATTCAGTTACTACTGAATTAGGAACTTTTCCTACATCCGAAGCAGCTTTTCAAGCATATAAGGATCCTGAAAACAAAGAGTATGTAAAAATGCAGATAGAAAGTAAAAGTCCTGTATATTCTAAACAACTTGGTATGAGATGTAATCTTAGAAAAGATTGGCATGATGTTAGAGATTTGATAATGTACAAAGTAGTTAAACTTAAATTTGAACAACATGAAGAATTAAGAAATAATCTTATGAATACTGGATTCAGAAATATAATAGAGAGAAATTTCTACAATAATAACAATAATTTTCAATCCACTAACAAGCTAGGTATTATTCTTATGAAATTAAGAAAAGAATTTATTCAAAAGGAGATTATACTTGATACTATATTAAAAAATGTAATAAACAAAGAAGAATAAATTTTTTATAAAAAAATATAAAAAATTTAATTTATGATTAGTATATATTTAATAAAATGTATTTTTTACATAGTATTAAACCTGGATTTTATAAACATATTTTTTTACAAAGAGGACTATTTCCTAAATATTGTAAGATTGAAAATGATAAGATTAATAAATTTAGTTTTTTTCCGTTGTTAACAAATAGATTATCTCATGCTAATAATATAATTTGGAGAGAAACACAAATGTTCGAGAATGGAGGACCTGTATTTGTTTTTAAACATTTTTTGGAACAAAAATATGATATGAAGTATGAGTTTATAGATAAGAATGGTAAAAAGTATAGTTGTGGATTTTCTACTATGCCTAAACTTATAGATATGTATTTTAATTCTAATGATAATGAAATAGGAATAAATTCAAGAAGATGGTATCAATGTAATAAAGTTACTACAAATGATTTTGTTTCATTGGACGATCTTGCATGTGTACTTATATATAGTAAAGATCATTATGATGATATATATAAAAACAGTTCTAATATGATTTATCATTACGACAGATATTGGAATATTCCTATTGTAAAGTTATCAACAAAATCAAATATTACTTTTCCTAAGTTATACAATATCATAAATAATGAAATTAAATACTATCATAGTGGTCTGTAAAAATTTTTGTATTAATTTTATTTTAAACCTATATTAGGTTTAAAATAATCAGAAAAAAATAAAATGATTTTTAATGAACTTAAGAAGATAAAAGTAATAAGCAAATAAATCAATTATATCAACAATGAACATCCAATTAACTCCGGCCTCTGGCTATGACGTAAACAATATTATGTGCTCTGAACCTAGAAATGGTGAGATTAACAGCGGCGATGATAAGGATAAGAAGAAAGAATCTTCTGTATCTTTTCAACGTATCAATATTAGTACAAAGTATCCTGATGGAACAGTAGGTGATCTTATTATTCCAACGAGTGAGCTTTTTTCATTCGGTGTAGGAGAAAATACAAGTAAAGAAACTGGAAGAGTTACAGGACATACAATGTCTCTTTGTATGTGGAATCGTGATAGGACTACTCAAGAATATATTCCTACTCAAGAACAACTTGACTGGACAACTACTTACAATAATGTAGTTGATAAGATTAAAAGTATTCTTATTGATTATCACAAGAAAGATATGTTGACAGCAGGATCTTTTACAAAGTATAGATACGCTAAAGACGCTGACGATGCTGAAGAAAATGGCGGTTACACTACCTCTGAATTTAAGGTACAACTTCGTAAACTTAATAATCTCTACTGGGGAAAGGGTAAGAAGAATGCAAAAATGATCGAAGAAGGTGTTTATGAAAATGGTCCTACACTTTATGCTAAGCTTATTGAATCTAAAAAGGATGGCGTTCCTAAGATTGTCACTCAATTTTATGATTACAACGATAATCCTCTTGATCCTCTTACTCAACTAATGGGGGTTTATAGCAATGTTTGTGCAGCCATTAAAATTGAATCTATTTTTATCGGTAATACTATTTCTCTTCAAACAAAACTTTACGAAGCTAACTGTAAAGTCATTGAAACAGGTGTGCAACGTCTCCTTCCTCGTCCAAAGGTTGACAATCGTCTTCTAATGGGTGGTAGTAGCAGTTTCGGTACTTCTCAACAAACTCCTGTTCCTGCTCCTTCTACAAATGACGATGATGACACTGGAAGTCTTAAGGATGAAGACGAAGAAGAGGAGGAAGAAGTTAAAGAAGAACCTAAGAAGATTAAAAAGAAGAAGAAGCGTGTTGTTAAGCAGATTGAATAAAGTTTTTTAGAAAATTAAAATATTTTTATACCTATATTAGGTATAAAAATAAAATGATATTTGTAAAATTGAAAAATATAATATAATAAAGATAATAATGTTGACTCAAGAAAAAATGTACGAAAGAATTATGAAAAATTCAAGTTATCTTAATGGAACGAATAAGGATGGAATAGTATTAAATAATAAACAAAAAATAGCTTATAGAAAAATGTTATCTGGTAAAAACGTTTTTTTAACAGGTGCAGGAGGATGTGGAAAAACTCAATTAATCAAAATGTTTTACAGTGAATATAAAAGTATGAAAAATATAGGATTAACATCCACTACAGGAACGTCTGCGTTAATAATAGGTGGTAATACACTTCATTCATTTACTGGCGTTGGATTAGGTAAAGGTTCTGTTGATTCTATGTTACAGCATATATTTAGTAGAAAGTATTTAATCAAAAGATGGAAAACATTAGAAACGTTGATAGTTGACGAGGTTAGTATGTTAACACCTAGACTTTTTGATAAACTAGAAGAAATAGCTAGAATAGTTAGAGAAAGCGATAGACCTTTTGGAGGAGTTCAGTTAGTATTTACAGGAGATTTTCTTCAATTACCTACGGTAGAAGGTGATCAATTTTGTTTTGAAAGTAAAAAATGGAAGGAGTGTTTTCCTAGTAAAGATAATATTGTTTATTTAGATGAAATAATTAGACAAGAAGATAGTAAATTTACAAGAATACTTAATAAAGTTAGAATGGGGACAATAGACACAGAAGTAAAAGATGTTTTACAAAAAAGAGTAGGAAAAGCTGAAAAGAATAAATACGGTATTATACCTACTAGATTATTTCCATTAAACTCTTCTGTTGATAAAATTAATGAAGAAGAATTAGATAAGTTAGAAGATGTTGAATTCAGAGAGTATAGGATGAAATTAAGCGTCGTTTTAGGGCTTGCTAATAAGAGACAAGTTATTGAAAAATTTCGTAAAAATAATGTAGCTCCAGAAGTTTTACAGATCGCTGTTGGTGCACAAGTTATGTTGACATATAACTTAGATTTAGAATGCGGTCTTGCTAATGGTAGTAGAGGTGTAGTAGTAGGGTTTACACAAGAAGAGTTTCCAGAAATTTTATTCTCTAATGGTGTTAGAAGGGTTATTGAATACAATACATGGGAGATAAAAGAAAATGATGAAGTTATACTTAATGCTAGACAAATACCATTAAGAGTAGCATATGCTCTTAGCATTCATAGAATTCAAGGAGCAACTTTAGATTCAGTGGCAGTTGATTTAAAAAATATTTTTGAGTATGGTCAAAGCTATGTAGCATTGTCTAGAGTAAGAACTCTTCAAGGATTAACGATTTTGTCAATTGACTGGAATAAGATACAAGCTCATCCTAAAGCAGTTGAATTCTACAGAAACTTATTATAAAAAGAAATTAAAGTTTTTCAGGCAAAAACAAGTTTAAATATTAACTTAAGAAGTTAATATTTATCATAAAATATTAACTTTAAAATGGCCAAGTCAACCGCAACAAAGAAAGATAAGACAAAGAAGTCTGTCAAGAAGGTAAAGAAGGAAGGTAAGGTAAAGAAGGAAACTAAGGTAAAGAAGGAAGAAGTTGAAGTAGCACCACCAGTTGAAACTCCTCGTTCAACTCGTCGTGTTGTTACACGTGAAACTGTAGCAGAAACTGGAACTCAACTTATTGATTTTATTAACGCCGAAGTTGAGCGTGTTCGCGCTGGAGAAAAGGGAGCAGGTGGAGTAAGATTCCTTAAGTCTGTAGTCAAGCAAGTTAAGGGATACAACGCTGATGTTGCACGTGTAACAAAGCAAAAGCAAAAGAATAAGCGTGTTCAAAATACCAACTCTGGATTCTTAAAGCCAGTAAAGATCAGTAGTGAAATGTGTGATTTTACTGGATGGGATGAAAGCGAACTCAAGTCTCGTGTTGAAGTTACAAAGTTTATCTGCGATTACATTAAGGAAAATGATCTCCAAAAGCCAGAAGATCGTCGTGTAATTCTTGCAGACAAGAAGCTCTCTAAGCTACTCAACTACGATAGCAAGAAGGATGGAGATCTTAGATACTTTGACGTACAACGTTATCTCAAGCCTCACTTTGTAAAGGAACAATAAAATGATTTTTAGATTTATATTCTTAATAAAAGAATATAAAACAAATGTCAAAACAAGATATTGAAAAACTAGAATCTTCTACAAGATCACAGTTTGAAAAGTTTATTAAAAATTGTTCATTAAATTATTTACAAACTTTAAAAAAATATTGGGATGATGTTTATTATAATACCGGTGATTCTAAATTAGACGATCAATTTTATGATATTTTAAAAGATTTTATAATAGAAAAAATTGGTGAAAGTAACATAAATGTAGGTTGTAAATTAAGAGATGATGAAAAAGAAGTCAAACTTGAATACTATCTAGGAAGTATGGACAAAGTAAAGTTATCGGATCAAGATGTTTTTAATAGATGGATTAAAAATAATAGCACTATAAACCCTTCTAATAAATATTTAGTTATGTCAAAACTTGACGGTATAAGTTGTCTACTTCATCACAAAAATGATAAAATTTCTCTATATACAAGGGCTGACGGAGTTACCGGAAAAGATGTCTCTTACATCAAAGACTTCATTAACTGTATCCCTAAAAATATTTCAACAGAATTATTTGTACGCGGTGAATTGGTAATGTCAAAAAATAACTTTTCAAAACTAAACTCTACACAATTTGTAAACGCCAGAAATACAGTAGCAGGTGCAGTAAAAGCAAAAACATTAAAGAAAACTCTTTATAGTGTTGATTTTGTTGCTTACGAACTCATAGATAAAGATATAGTACAAATAGAAATTTCAAACCAATTAGACTATTTAGATAAATTAGGTTTTAGAACAGTAAAAAGAGAATCGTTTGATACAAAACCCGACTTAAATTTACTCTGTAAAACTTTAGAAAAATTCAAAGATAAAGAACACTATGATATTGATGGATTAATTATTCAAAAAGACGATACATATATTAGAAATACTGACAAAAATCCAAAATACGCTATAGCTTTTAAGAACGATACAGAATTTGTAGAAACAGAGGTTTTAGATGTCGTATGGAGTGCATCAAGGCACGGTATATTAAAACCTGTTGTTCATATCAAACCTTGTGTTATATCTGGCGCTACTATATCAAAGGCAACAGGATACAACGCATGGTTTATCAAAGAAAATAATATAGGAGAAGGCGCTATAGTTAATATAACTAGATCTGGCGATGTTATCCCCAAAATTTTAGATGTAGTAAAACCATCGTCTAAACCTAAATTTCCTAATACAAATTGGCATTGGAATGAAACAAAAATAGATATTATT
>Ga0213859_10000022_pt1 | contig 65259 bp, 87 predicted proteins | sample PICome_2_FD_160133 | JGI IMG/M metagenome (GOLD analysis project Ga0213859, IMG submission 160133) | Coastal seawater microbial communities near Pivers Island, North Carolina, United States - PICO304 | ecosystem: Environmental > Aquatic > Marine > Coastal | place: USA: North Carolina...
CGGCGGCGGTGGCGGAGGTGGCGGCGGAGGTGGTGGAGGAGGTGGCGGTGGAGGTGGTGTTGAACCATCTGTTTCCACATTTAATCTTTCACCTCTTCTCATTATAGTTCTTTCGCCAGTTAATCTTTCAGTTATAACTCTTGCGTTTCTAGTTGAAACAATTTCAGTTTGTGAACTGTTAAGAAGACCTTGCGCCTGATATACGCCTGTAGCGTTTGAATCTGGATTACTTAAATTATTTGCACTTGATGTTACCCTTAGTTCTCTCTGACCTGTAGGGAATCTTTGGAATCTATCGTTTGGTATATTGAAATATGCACGAAGTCTTCCGTTTCCATCTGATTGAACACCAGATGAGGTTGTAATGCCACTGTCTTGCGAGAATGAAGCACTGTATGGTCTTACATAACCATCAACTCTAATACCATCAAAGTAAATAAAGTGTTTTGTATTTGGTTTTAAGTTAGTCGCATCAATCTCAATTTCTCTACTTCTAATAAATGGTATCACTGAAACTGATACTACTCTATCATTTCTAGTTTCTACGAAATCTTCTACGACTGATGTTCTTACACCTGTTCTTGATTGTATTTCAGGTGTCTCTGTTAATTCTGTTGAGATAATTGTGCCTTGCAACCATTCACCACCTTGAGCTGGGTCTCCTGACCATGAACCTGATGTAGATGATTGTTGTTCTGTTTCTACAACTACTGGTTCACCAGCCCATGTTGTCTGCCAGTTATTCCAAACTGTGCCGAGTGAATTCTGATTCTCTGCAAGAACAGCATCAAAATTACCTTCTCTATTAATTCTAACTTCTGGTAATTGTTCTGTATCATTCCATATGTCTGTTCCAGGTGTTAACTTAACATTACCTACGAATGCAAAGACATGATATGGGTTAACATTAATATGTCTTGATGCCTTGTTTTGATTTACATATGAAATCTCTGAGAATGGTAAAGTAATCAAATCACCTGTTCTTACATAACCAGATGATTGTGATGTGTTTAAACCAATATCAAAGAATTGTGAATATGATTGAGGTCTTAGATGACCCATTTTTGTATCGATTGAACATCTATAATCAGGATGAGACACATTACCAATTTTGTGACCTCTAAAGTTATCTACTAAGAAACCTGATTTGAATCTATCGAAACCATCTGCATCTAATACTTGTAATGATTGTGTATCTTTTTCAAGCAAGGATAATGCTGTGACTCTTTCTAAGTTTGTGACTCTCTGATTGATTTTACCAATGTCTGCCATTGTAAATCTTCTGTAGTCTTTAGACCTTACTTTAATTTCTTTTACATTTTTAGTAAATGGTGGAACAAATAGTTCAAACATCTCTAATGAATCATCGATTCTGGTTGGTCGAGAAGGAGTGATTGAAGGATTACCTTGCGATACTATGAACTCGCCACCTTTGTGTAAGAAAATTTTATCTATTCTTGGAACATAGAAACTAATATTACCTGCAATCATTGATGTAGGTAATGGGCATCTACTAAATGAAGGTCTAGCAGCAGTGATATCTGCGTTTGCTTTTGCACTTCCGTCATAAGGAATGTTTTCTCTTGCACTCTCGTAATTTCTTGCTTCATAAACAAAAGGTGCAATCTTTATACCTTCACCTGAACCATTTGATGAATCGTAATCTGAAATATCAACAGTTGATGTAATATCAAAATTACTTGTAGTTAAACCAAATGCTGAACTTGGGAATATTTGACCAACACTTGGTCTAAAGTCTACTGCATCTGCAAGTTCAAACTGACCATCTGGTTCAAAACCACCTAAGTCAACTTTGTTTGGAGAAAAGTTTGGTATATCTACATAGTCGATATCAGAATATGAACCTACATCATAGAAATCACCGTCACCACCTACGAAGTAATCAAAGATGATTGTTAATGCGTTGTTAGGGGCAGGTTCGCCTTGTTTTCTAATAATCTTACCATGGTCATAGAAACCATCTCTTTGACCGTTATCTAAGTAAAATCTATTAGCAATGTTTGGTGATGCAGTGTGTAAAGTTGTAATTGTTGCGACTGCATTAGTTGATTCATCAACTACAGTTTCACCTTCTGTAAATTTGTTATCTGTTAGATAGTAAAAATATGAACGACCACCTGAGTTGAAGTCGATTAATTTTGCACGAACACCTGATGTTTGTCCTTTGACAAAATGACCTGTATCAAAAGAACCTGATGATACATCTAATGTGAAACTTGGTGGTGTTGCAACTTGTTTTGACCCAACTGTTGTAGTTGTTCCTGGAACTGCTTCATAGATTGCACGAATCTTATACACATCTGAAACACCCAATGAAATTTCTTGGTGTTTATATGAAGTTCCGTAGAAATTGTCAATAGTATTACCACTCGATACTTCTAATGACCTGTATTCTCTTAATGTCTTACTTTTTCTACTTGGGTTAGCAACGATTACAGTCCAAGATGCTCTGACTCTTCCGTTTTGGTCATCCGCATTACCGATTTGAACTGTTTTAGATGTTGTGCCTGTAATTGAGACATCATCTCCTTTTAAAACATTACCTAATGCTCTCTGAGGCGATGAACCTGAACCCGCTTTGATAATTGCGAATTGATAATTATCGTTGTTTACAGCAGAGAAGGTTTCATCTGATGACTTAGTGATTGATATTTGACCGTTAGCATCAATATTAAATTCTTCTTGTCTTCTTACAGTGCATAATGTTGGCGTATGTTCTTTAACATAGTCTCTAGGCCATGCGAAGATAGATGCTGATTGGTCTTGATTGTAGAGTTTCGCTCTTCTTCTAATTAATGAAACTTGATTTAATGCTGTCACACCTGATGAAGCAACTGTTTGTGCGTTTGAATTATCTGTGACTTCACTAATTACTTGTTGAGTACCGTTGCCATCTAATATGACATCGCCTATTCTCAGTTCTGTTAAGAATGCAGTTCCGATACCTGTAAGAGCACCACTTGTTGACAAATTAGATGAACCTGATATAATCTTATCATTATCTAAAATGATGTTAGCAGTGAAATTACCGTCTGATGAATCTGATGGACTTTGTGCGACACTTCTTGCATCTTCAATGTTGAAAGGTCTGACTTTTTGAATAGCACCACCAGAAGTAGATGTTGACCTTCTTCCGAATGTTTGAATATCATTACCGTCAACGAATGTACCGTTTACATCTGATATAAACAAATAATTGTTAGAAGCATCTATTGCTTGAATAATACCTGTTGCACCTGTGTCTAGCGACATAATTTTATCGCCTACTGCATACAATGAACCTGATACAGATGACATTTCAAGTCTTGTAAACATCTTAATGTCGAATAGATACAAGTTCAATAAAGATGATGATTGTTCATCTATGTTTCTTACTCTTGCGAAACCTATTTGATGTTGAGTTGCATTACCCAAAGCATCAGGTATTGTGCCTGCACTTGAATTTGCTTGTGAATAAAGTATAATAGGTTTGTAAGACTCAATAGATGTTGATTCACCAAACTCTGGTAAACCAAATGCATCTTGAATTCTAAGTTTATTACCTAATCTTGCAGGTGTATTAGCATTTGATAATGATTCTGTTGTTCTTGCTTTATTGATTTCAATAGGAGTTGTTCCTGTTTTTTCAATTTCATAACCTTTAACATATGCTTTACCAGGCGATGCCATAAACATAACTTTAGATTCGTCACCACCTTGATAATCTTCGTAGTAACCTCTATTGAAATCTTTTAATAAGTGTTCTCTAAATGAATGTGTAAATTGTCTTATAACGAAATCACCATTTGCATCGAATGTTCTTCGTGCTAGTGAGTTTTCGATATGATTGTAAATTGGTCTATTAACTTCTAGTTCAATGACACCTGCGTTTACTCTTCCTAATTCTATGAAGTTAGTATCAGTGACATCTGTTAATGTGTATTTTGCAAGATTTAAAGAAAATTTTAATCTATCAGCGCCAGGTGCGTTTTCGTTTGTTGAACCTTGAGCATTATCTAATAGTGAATTGTCTTCTGAACTTGTCACTAGAGATTCTACTATGTTGATACCGATTCTATATGAAGGTTTACCTGAATATTTCTCTAATGTGATAACTTGTTTTTCTACTTTAACAAAGTATCCTCTTAAAAAGAGAACACCCTCTGATACTGAAGCAATAGATGCTCTACCTACAGGGTCATCTCCTAATGATTTGACTTTGAATTCGTTATTGTTAGATGCTGAAGTTGCAGTTCCATCAGCGTCAAGTGTGATTTCTCTTAGTTCTTCTGCACCTTTAAATCTAACTGAAGCGGCAGTTGTAGATGTTCCGTCTGTACCCTCTTGTAAGTATTTGACTATAAGTGTATCAGGTTCTGTTTCAGTTTGTGCTTCAGTGTTTACCACTAATGCGATACAACCTGACTCTTCACCTTGAATTAATTTGTCTTTGAAACCTGATAGATAACTTGCAACAGCGGCGTTTCCTGATGTGTTAGGATTGTCTGAATCGACTTTTACATATTCGACATCCATATCGATATCTGACTCAGCGCCATTAACGATACTGCCCTCTTTGAACATATGATTACCAAATTTTTGAATTTGGTTTTGTAAGATTGATTGTGACTGAGTTAACTCTCTTGCCTGAATAGGTCGACCTGCACGGAATAAGACCTTATGAAAGTTTTTGTCCTCTGAATAATCATCGTAATAGGGTGATATGTTTAAGTCTGTTTTCTCTGCCATGTTTTGCTTCTTTTGTTGTGGGGTCTATTGACCCCATTAATTACATTTCGATAATCAGTTTGATATCTTCAATTTGGTCAGCAGCCCTTGTCACTGCACCTCTATTTTCAACATAGAGAATTTGACCTGAGAATCTAGTCATCTCTGGATGAGCAGTAGAAACTCCGTCTGAATTAACATCAGCAACTTTAGTACCATCGACATAAACTTCATCTGAGTTTGCAAAGTCGACATACTCACCACCTGAGTTAACTACAGGTAATGTTTTGATAACATTATTTGTTTTAGATACAACTCTATGTTTAGCAGTAGTTGCTGATTCTGAGTTTGAATCCATAATAATGTCATCTACTGAGATACTAGCAGCGTTGTCAACTGTTATCTGACTTGTTGCTGTTAGTGATGTTTCACCTGAAATAGTTGAATCAGATGATTGAACTGGATTCTTAATAAGACCAATTCTTCTAAAATCGTTATCAGTTGGGAAATCACCTGCACCTTCGCCGAACTCTAAACGAGAGTTGACGATAACATAGTTACCACCCATTTCTTCGATTGGGTTAGCACCATGTCCGTTGATTGGTGAAATGATTGGTTTGATTGAACCACCAGAACCGCCTGAGATTCCTGAAATTGTAGAATCTAAAGTTGGGAAAGATGCTCTTTTATAACCTGAACCATATGATGATGAATCTTTAAATGTGACTGAACTTATTGAACCACCTGAGAAGTTGATAGTTGCGACAGCACCTGAACCATCTCCTTCTACAGCGACATCAACTGAGTCACCTGAGTCTAAAGTATAACCTGAACCTGCTTGTTCTACGATGTAATGATAGATTGCACCATCAACTGAAGCATTTTCTACATCCCATTGTGAACTTCCATCATCATCAGCAGTTGAACCGAATTCGCCGTTTGTTCCTGAACCAGCGACTCCTGATTTTGCACCTAATGTTTTAACTGGAATAAAGTCGTTAGTCACGAACTTAATAACATCTGATGCTGAAACTGTATACATGAACTTCCAAAGATAACCGTCACCTGTTGCTTCAGGATTTACAGTATCTACAGAAGTAGGTTTGACTGTTGAATTTACAGGACTTCCTGATGATGTGCCTGTTCTAAGACATTTATACACTTTATATTCATCAGTGATTACATAACCTCTTCCATCGAAGAAGTTTGATACACCTGTGACATTAGTAGGATTAGCAGAAGAATAATTATCTCTCCACTCATCATACTGTGTATTGCCTGTTGAGTCCCAATCATATCTGACTAGACCATGTGTAATATCAGAAGTTGCTACTTTTTTAAGAGCAATCATATCTTCATATGCTTGTATCTCTTCTGATTCTGAATTAGCTGGTGCAGGAGGACTTGTATCGTCTGCCCAACTATGACTTCTGCCAATGAAGATATAGTTTGAAGAGTTTGCTTCACCAAAATCTTCAATGAACTGCCTTGCATTGTGCGTTCTAAATTTTTCTGTTATTATTGCTGCCATTTTTCTCTAAACTCCAGTTTATTTATTAAACTATTTATAACGACTGTAAGGTCGAATTTGTTATATTTGATGAATTAACATAAGAACTGAATGCAATATTCGTTCTTTTTCTTTCGTGTAGTGGTAATTCATTGACATAGAAGTTTCCTAGTTGTTCTTCTAACTGAGAAATAGTCAAACCTGTTGCTTCTACATCTTCCATTAATATACCACTGATTCCGTCTTCCATTAAGATTTTATCTTCATCATTTGTATCAGAAGTTTCATCTAATAGATAATGTGATATCTTATAACAGTTCTGGAATGCAATCTTATTTAGAGTTCTAAAAGTATGCCCTAGAGGAACAAAAGTATGAACACTCTCGCCTGCACCTTCTTTAATAAGAACATCTCCATTCTCCATTACAATTCTATCATGGTCTTCGTAATACAAGAATGGCGAATGTAAATCAATCGACCTTTCAGTGACGAAGAACTCTCTATCTTCTGGTACAGTATCATCTTCTAACAAAATTGTACCTGAATCGTCTTCCATTAAGATTTTGTGACCATGCAAGTCACCCTTATCAACAGGGTCAAATCTTAAATTGTTTAAAGGTTCTTCATTTAATATTTTATATCCATCTTCGAGTATGAGTATCTCTTCTGATGGATGATAATATTGAAAAACCTTACCTTGGTCAGACGGTCTAACACCGATTGCCCCATATTCACTATCGATTGGGAACGATGTTTCTTTTATATAGTAATCATTATCAGGTGTATCTAAGTTAAGAACACTGATTACTCCGTCTAATCTTGGCGACCTTTGATTCAACAATGTGACGGACTCTGCTACAGGTGCAATCGGTAAACTTACTCTTGCATCAATAACAGCGTTTGTCGAATCGTTAATGAATTTTTTAATTGTATGAACATTGTAATGAGCATTCTCATGTAAATCTTTATTCTTCTCATTACCTGCATCACGAAGTTGAGTAATCATATCTTGAGCATTCACTTCGTCTGCTGTAGTCCATAACATCAATACTGTTTCTTTTGATGTTTGTGCGATATTATCTCTAGAATCTTCGTTCTCTAATAGATGACCATCTTCTAATAGAATTCTATGTTCTATGTCTCTTGTTGATTCTTCTAATAAGACATTGTTTGTTGGGAATGCCGTAATGATAATTGTCGGAACGAACTTAGTAGATAATATACCTAATTTGTTATCTTCGTTTACATCGAATCTACCTTCAATATCTGAACTTAATATCTGAGTCTTAACTGCAACTTCACCAAAGAAGATGTGACCAGATGGATGAATTAAGTCTTTTACAATTGAACGATAGTTGTTGATTGACTCACCAACTTTAATGATGTATGAATGTGATTGATAAAGTTTACTATCATGTATGTTAGCAACTTTAGAATCTGCGAAACCTGTATCACTGAGGAATGAATCGTTTAATAGACCTTCACCAGCGACTGTTCCTCTTCCTGTGTAAGGAGAGTTTTTAATGATATCGAAACTATCACTATTCTCGTATCTGACTTTCTCGTTATCGATAAACATTCCATTTAACTGTTTGTATTTTAGAATGTGTCTTTGAGAATCATATGATTGTATTAATGCTGTTGCGCCTGATGATTGACCTGTTATCTGAACATCTTGGTTTAGATTTCCTGTAGGTGTAGTAATCATCATATTGTAATATGATGTAGCATCAATTATCGCATCACTATCGAACTCATCACCTTGCGATGTGATTGTTAATTTTTCTACACCGCCGATTGAATCTGAATATGAGAATAGACTTGCACCTGTACCTGTTGATACAGTTGTTTGTGTTAGTGTTTTTTGAGTTAAAGAGTTAGAACCTCTAATTGCTTCTCCGACTGAGAAAGCATTAATATCTGTTGAAGTTCTTTTGATAACGAGTCTATTACTTTTAGACTCTACTCTTATTATACTACCTGTTGCATCTGATGTCAACCCAACTATACCTTCTCCTTTTTGGAAACCTGATACATCATCAAAGTATAGATAACCACCTGGGAATGCAGTTGGTAATTTTGTATAACCTGCACCTGCGTTTGTTATTTGAACAGACCTAATTCTCTGGTCTGTTATAACATTAACAAAGTTTCCACTGTTGAGGACATCTTCTACTTCATATGCATTCAATAACATCTCAGTGCCATCTTCATAGAGTAGTCTACTTTTATCTGTAAATATCTCCACTCTTTCTCCCCCTAAAAGTGTAGGAGGTGTAGTGAACACGATGCTATCTCTAAAAACTTGATAATGTTCAGGATTCTGAACGATACCGTTAATGTGAACTTCTACTGCTTTGTTTACAGCATTGATTGCTATTGGTTTGCCATGGTCATCTCTTACTGCTTTACCATTGAGCATACCACCGAAATGCACTTGACCTGCTTCAGCAGTGATTTCATACTGTTCAAAGGCAAGAGCATCTTCTAATATAATCTCATCACCAACAGAACCGATAAGTGCTTCTGCACCATTACCACCTGTTGCTGAGTTATCGAAGACAATTAAATCACCACCCTCGTAGTTGATACCACCCTCTTCGATGAAAATTCTTTCTACGCCACCTCTTGTTAGACCTGTGACATTTGCTTTTGCTAATAGTGTATCTGTATCTGCTTTACCGCCTGAGTAATTGATAACATCTTGCATATCATACAAGGAACCAATTGTAGATTGTTCATGAACAATACCACTTCCTGTTTCAAGTAATAAATCACCTGAGTCATCTTCTAAACTTACAAAGATAGATGATGAACTATCAGAAGGTTTTGATACAACACCTTTTAATGTTCCGACATATTTTGTCACACCATCTCTATCTACGAATGTGACTTCTCTATTGAATTCAAACTCACCTCGATGTTCTAGGGATATCGATACTGAGTATTTTCCTGCGTTCTCATCAATGATGAAAACATTTTCTACGATTGCTTCGGCAGATATTAATGTCGGATTTATAATATCATACTGAATAATCTTATCTGTTCTCTTAGGTGTTCCGCCTGGTTCCATAGTGACGGATACTCTTCTCTCTTCGTTATATGCTGAACCTGAAGCGAATAGAGTTTCGTCTATCGGATACTTGACTTCTGCATTTTCGCCATATAGAAGTCGCATTAAGAACTTGACTGATTCAGCAGTACCTTTTTGTTTGTATAACGAACCAATGTTCTTTAATGTTAATCTTGCGTTTTGTGTTTCTTTTAAATCTAGTGACGGAATGAAATCTTTTTGGAAATATTTTAAGAACGATTCTAATGTTCTATCAATATCTGAATAGTCTAATAGTCTGTTTGATGCAACAACTGAGTTCTCTTTATAATTCTTAACTACACCTGTTTGTTTACCATCTCGACCTTCTATAGATTCGCTTTCTGCAAAACCTGTACCTGATATCGTATCAACTATTAGTGTTAGACCATTAATAACTTTTATCTTTGCAACTGAACCGTTTGTTTTACCATAGATGTATTCACCTACTTGAAATGGTTCTGTTGGAGATTCTTGTAATAGTTTTGATGTGTCAATATCAGGAGCGGCAGGGTCGGTACCTCTTTCGATTAATATCTTAGATTCTTCTAGAGAAGTACCGTCCTCTAACCTGACGCCCTCTAAATCGCCTTGCGATTCGAGGACTATTATTTCGGATTCTAGGTACTCGAAATACGCTTGTAAGAATTCTTCAAAGAAAGGTGAGTCTTCTCTGATATGTTCAGGAAGAAGACTCGGTAATCTTGTCGATAATCTATCTACAATGTGTTTTTCGTGTGCCATTAAATTATCCTATTAGATGCCTTGAACAGAAGAGTTAGTTCCGACTACGCTTAGTGGATACCAAACTAAATCTGAATCTGACCCTAATGCAATCAATACACATGCCCCACCTGTTGCTAATACGATGTGAGGTCCTGAACCTGTTGAAGTCCAAGAGTTAACAGTGATGTCAACATTTTGTGCAACTGCATCATCTTTTCTTACGATGATTTTGATTTGACCAACTGAAGCGCCATCAGCTAAAGTCATTGCAACATCTGAACCACTTTGACCTGTAATGTCAATCAAAGATACTGCTTCAGTTGCTGAAACTACTGATGAAGATTCGTCTAATGCTTCAACATCATCGAATGCAATGTAAGTTGGAAGATTGTTAAACATTCTTGCCAAACTCATTTTTTTGTTAACAGGTGTTCCTGATGGATTGTCAACGATGTGTAGTAAATCTACTGCGTTTACATCACCAGCCGCTATCTCTGTTAGAGCGGTTATTTTTTTATCTGCCATTTTAGTTTCCTCCTATAAAAACCAAGTTAATGGAATGCTACTTACGGTAAATGCCGTAATCACCTTATTCATATTAATATGATGTGCTTGATGTAGAGTTATATCCTATACCAGCACTACTTTCACCACTTGAAATGGTGTCAACTTCACCTGTTACTTTAATGTCATCGACACTGATGTCAATCAAAGAACCTCTGATTGCAACAACATCGTCACTTTCTGGTATCACGGTGAAATCGATTGATGTATCACTGTTTACTGTTGAGGTAAACTTAATGGCATCAATCGAAACTTTACCACTGGCGTAATCTATTGTGCCAGCAGATGAATCTGCGATGACTCTCTGACCTGATGCGAGACTATATCGTCTTACATTGCCTGAACCGTCATCATCAAAGAAGTATGTATTTACAGAATCGCCATCTACTTTGAAACCTGTTGATACTAAAATACCACCTGACATTTTGTTATGTCCGTCATGTGGGTGATAGAATGAGTTTCCGAAATTGATAACTAAACCTTCTGAGAAATTTAATTTTACATCTTTCTTCTTTCTTAATCTTATGTTTGTTATGTTTGAAAGAATAGAATCGTTTATCTCGTCAATCGCCTTAACAAGATTTGAATGTCTAAAGATTGCATCAAAGTTGTTAAGATTTGTATTATCGAAATTGACGATACCTGTTCTTACTAATTGTTCTAATTCTCCCTTTGAAAGAGTTGTGTCATTCTTATTGTATTTGAATACTGTTGATATAAGAATCTTGACTATCTCTGCATCTTTGATAACAGGTCTAACAGTCAACATATTAAGTTGATTAAGTTTGTTTTGAACTTCTGTTTTTTCTGTTTCAGATAGATAGTCTGAGTTTTGTGGTTTAAGTGATATGAACACTTTACCATATTCAGGTGGGTCGTTGTCTTCACCACCCCATACTGCAACTGCATCAGCATTCGGATAATACTCTTGCACTTTTGCTTTATAGTCATTCAATGTGACTAATCTGTTTTGTGATGTATAGAATTTTGTTGCCTTAAACTTGATTGAATCAATTGATTCTTTTTCTGCACCACCTGATGAACTTGATAATGTTGTGATTGATGCATTTGTAAATCCGTTAATTGCATCTACCATTGAAAATATCTTTGCACCATCGGCATGAAAATCATCAACTACGATATATGTGATATCTATTGTGTCGCCATCTAATAGTTCTTTACCTAAGACACCATCACCAAAATAAATCTCTATGAAACCTTCTTCGTTTTCTTGGGTGTAAAATACTCTAGTTGAATTTGTAATTGTAGATACATCAGTTGACAATGAAAATTTGTTTGAGAAACCACCTGATGTGACTGATACTTCTAATTTAGATTTATCAACTCTTGCATTTGACAAAACAAATTTAGAGTTTTTAATTTGACTATCATATACAAAGGTATCTGTTATGTATTGACCTTGAACTAAGTTTACATTTTCGTATTTAAAATTCAAACCATCTCTAGTCGGTATGATTGAATCTGCATTTACATAGTTGTATGATACGCCGTCATAGACTGAAACAAAATTATGACCTCTAGCAAGTCTCATCTGGTCACCTGTAGGGATTGTGCCATCGATGTTTCTTATATTGTTCATTGATAATTCTACAATAGCAGTAGATGCTTTCTCTGATGCAGGTGTAAAACCTAAGTCTTTTGCTCTTGATACTACATTCTTACGAATCTGTGCTGAATCTAGGAATAATTCTGAAGCGGCGATGTTTGTATTGACACCACCGATATGTGATGCATATGCCAACATATCAATAAGAACTGACATGTTTGAACCTTCGAAGTCATAGTCTTTAAATTTGTCTTGACCTTTGAGATATGTTTTAATATTATCGACTATATCATCAAAGTCTAAATCGGTTGCGTTTATTTGTGAACTTTTTACTGCCATTATCGTACCCTACTTACGGTGAAATCTACTTGTTGACCTGGTAGACCGTTTTTTATTGAATAGAATACTCTGACATCTAAGTTGTTTCTCTCAACTGGTGAAACATCAACCTTTATGTTAAATATTCTAGGTTCGTATATCTTTAATACCTTTTCTAAATTGTTTTTAATTCTTCGACCAGCACCAACAGTGTCTAATTCGAATAATTGTTGTCTAAGATTACCACCGAAGTTTGGTCTAAATGGTCTCTCATAGTGATTTGTTAATAAGATATTTCTCACTGCTCTCTTAATTGCATCTGAATCTTTCTTAACTGTAATGTCGTTTGTGACAGGATGAGATGTAAACATTATGTCAAGGTCTGAATAAGCGTCCTTAACTGCTGTTGTCTTAGAATTCGGTTTTGTGTAATCTCTAGAGTTTGCCATTTAACTATTTATAACATTCTTAATAGTGTTTAATGCCTGAATATAGAAATAAATGCACCTTGTGCTGGTGGATTACGAAATACAACTGAGTTACCAGACATATACACTTGTCCTAAACCACCTACACCAAAATTTTGTTTTACACCATCTACGAATACATACAATGACCCACCTGTTGTTGGGGCGGCATATGTATCTTCACCATCAATTGCATCGAATGTGTTAACATCACTATCATCGTTTTTGAAACTCTCTTTTGAAAATAGACCTTGAACAGTCTTAACATCTTTTTTAGTGCTTTCTATAACACCTTCGATATCTGGCATGTTAATATTGATATCAAACTTCATTCCTAGTAATTTAAGAATATCACAAAATGTCAAGAATAGAGGTTTAAAAATTTTACCCAAACCAATTGCATTAAAGAACTTCTTAACTATCTTGACCCATGAAAATAGAATTTTCTTATGCCAATTCGCTTTGAAATCTTTTAGTTCAAGAGCAAAGTCAGCGATTTCTTCTTCTATAGAAGCTGCTGTTGATTCAATCTTATCGCCAATGATTTTTCTAAGGTCAAAACCGAAAATACTGATACCTTCAATAGCATCTCTTACAGCAGTATGAAATTCATTAACTTCTTTGAGTAAGCCTTCTTCTAATAATCGTTTTTCTTCTTCTAGTTTATCCAATTCTTCTGAAAACTTGACATGGTCGTCCATCGAAATGTCTTTGTCATCTAACTTTTTCTTCAATTCTTCTATTTGTTTGTTTATCTGTTTAATTTTTACTAATTGACCTGCTTTTGATGCTTGAAATTTTGCTTTTATTGAAGCAATTCTTGCCTCTATCAATGCACCAATGTCTAAAGTCATTATTGAGATTAATTCACCGATAGGTATTCCTGGTAAACCAAGTAAATCCCAAATTTCTTTGAATATACTAATTAATTTCTCAAATGCTTTCATATGAGCGTTTTGAATCCACTCTTTAATCTCTGTTTTGATGTATTTCCAGACTAATTTTGCTTTTGCTTCAGTATCAATGACTCCGAATTCGCCGTCAAACTGTCTTAACTCTTCTGGAATCATTTTGAAGAACTTATCAACCCATTCTTCTCTCTTTTTTTCTAAATCTTCTATCTCTTTTTTAAGAGTATCAATCTTCTCTTGCAACTCTTTGTCATCTGGCGTTGATTTTTGTTGTTCTTGTAAATCTGATAACTGTTTTTTCTTTGCGATAATCTGTGTTAGATAATTTTTACCTGCAATTTGGTCAATCAACTCATTTTTATAACTTGGCGAAGTGACAAGTTTAAGAATGTTAATCGATAGACCCATAATGCTAATTGTAAAATTGAAAGGCACTAACTTAGATACGAATTCTGCAATTTTTGTAGGTATGTAAGTATGAAACTCTTGTAATAATTCAGTAAAAGCATCTCTTGCTTCTTTTTGCCAATTACGAACTGAACCTTTTTGCCAGAATGGTGATAATATGTCTGCTAAGTCTTCTATGAATGCTTCAATGTCTGCAATTGTTTCATCTATCTTTTCTTTAATCTCACCAAACAAGACATTTTCAATATAGTTCTCTTTTGCTTTTATCTCTTCTTGTATCTTTTTGAGTTCATCGGGGTCATCAATCTTCTTCATCTTCTCAGTCAATTCAGCAATCTCTTTTTCTTTTTCTGCTTTCATCTCTAAGACTTTAGCTTGCAACTTTCCTGGAATAGATGCTATCTCATTAAAGGTGTTAATGAGGTCTGCTTTTGTTGGGAGAGAAAAGATGTCACCGTCTGGACAATTAAATCCAGAAGGTATCGCTTCTTTTAAACTTGCTGTTGTGTTTGTTTCACCTGACATATCATGAATTCAATTTAAGGTCTTGGGCACTTAGTTTGATTGTCTTAGCAGACTTGATGTTAATATCATCACCTGCTTCTAAGTCAATCTTACCTGATGCATCAATCTTAGTATCATTATATGATTTGATATCTACTTTACCATTTGCATGAATCTTAGCATCGCCCAATACTTTGATGTTTACTTTACCACCAATGTATACTTCATTGTTTTTACATATAACTGTATAATTATCGTTAACTACTCTATGAATCTGATTACCATCTTTATCAATTTCATAGAATGTTCCTGTTCTATGTTCTAAAGATATTCTTTCATTACCTCTAGTATCATCTAATTCTAATATGTGACCTGACTCTGTATAAAGCGCCTTGTTGAATGGATACATTGGCGTTGCATTTGACTTCGCTTCTTTTAAGTCATCTGACACTTCGCTCATATCTCGACCTGTGTAGATTGCATCGCCTGTTGAGAATACATTGATGTCACTTGCATCAGTGACTAATGGATAATAAGGTAATGTTTTTTCTGACTCTTCAAACTCTGTAATCTTTGAACCTGCACCTGTGTATTCTATCTGAACTTCTTTTGGGAGTTGTGGTGAAGTTTCTAAAGATAAAGAAAGAGCATTTGGTCTAGGACCTGATGGTGGGTTTAAACCGTCATCAGTTCCTTCATAATCAGATTGTGTTGTTCTTCTTGGGTCATTAAAACCTCTGAGTGGTGTCACTGTTCTGGATAACAACTCATCGGTCACTGTTTCTTTATAACCCTTTTGAGAGATACCTTGACCAACACCTAAAACTACAAAATCTTGTAAGTCGTCATCTCTAAAGTGACCATAGACTGTTGTACCTTCAACTATAGAATGTTGAGTTCCGAATCCACCCAAACCTGCTGTTGTCGCCGGCATGATTACTTGCGACCAAGGTAAATCAGGTGTTGCAATTAATGATTTGTTATCTGTATGCAAACCATGAACACGAACTCTAACACGACCAATCTTCAATGGGTCGTTTCTATCTTCTACTATACCATAATAAAACATTACACTTCCTCAGGTTCACTTGTTTGACTTAATGGATTGTATGATTTAATATCTACACCATAACTCTCTTTGATTGTCTGCATTGTCACTGAACCTTTATTGTTAATAGGGTCAATGAAGAAAACAAGTTTACCAATTAAATATTTTCCGTCTTCTAGTTTATCGCCGTCATCAGAATCAGTTTTGATTTCAGTTGTTGGTAATGTAAGTCTTACAACTGAACCAACTGAGATATCACTTCTAAAAGGTATAGTTGCTTTGATAACATTTTGTTCGAATAGAGACAACAATGCTTTTCTCTCTAAGATACCTGTATCTCTATATTCATTACCTCTAGGTTGTGTTGTTGATTTACCATCAGTTGCATCAATCAACTTAGATTCATCTGAAAAAGCATTCGTTGGATTGACCTTATAATGTGTTTTAGATTCCCATGCTTGGTCAGGTGCAAGGTCTACAAATGCTTCTTTTGAATCAGGATTAGTTGTGACATCTAACATCTCTTCTGCTTCGTATATAGTTTCTAAATCAGAAGCACGAATTAAAGGAAAACCTGATACATGAGCTGCCTTTCTATCAAAAACTTTTGATATAGAATATACATTCTCTTCTTCAAGTTTACGAATTGGGTCGTATGTTTTTAACATGGAAGCATACGCACCATCTTGAACACCTTTCATTGTATTGAACTTTTGTGGAAACTGATAATCTAAAATCTGACTATTCAAACCCACATCTGGTGCATTGATATCTATCTCTTCTGTATCTAATTTTGCATTTCTTGGATAATAACTAAATCGTAATGGAAACTCCATTTCTCTACACATGGTGTCAAAAGAAACAAATCTAAAACTACCATTTAATGTTTGAAAGAAGAACATACTGTTTTGCCAACTTGCATCTTCTCCATAGTTTGCGTTTTCGGTGCAATACTTAATTACTTTGTTTAGATTCCAATTAGGACAAATGAATTGTTGATTTTCTGGTTTAGATTCTTCCCAATAATCTGCTAAATCATCTACACTTCTTAGTTTACCAAACCCACCATCTTCTCTCAATGCTTTAAGTAAGATACTAGAATATGAACCTCTATATGTTTTACTTACTACAGTCTTTTGACAAGTAAAGAATTTTGGGTCTACAATATGAAGAACATAAGACTTTGTTAAATCGTTGACTGGTTGAATATTTGTTAGACTGTAGATTCTGAATACTTTATCGATTGAGTTTTCTGTGCTAGAGAATTCACCTTCTGAACCTTCTCTTTGTCTTATCTTCATAGTAAGAGATTCTTGACCAACAAGTTTGAAGTTTTTGATTAAGTCTAGACCATCGACAATAGACAATCTACCTGATAAGAAAGGTTTGTCTATCGATTCAAATATTTTGATGCTTGTTGTTATGCCTGATATGTCAATCGTATCTCCTTCTGGATTGACTATAGTAAGGGCATCAACAACAAGTTCTCCTTGTTGTAAATTGCTCATGCTCTCATTACTTTTTCAAATCGTCTGACTATCGTATCAATTAAACTAGGTCTGATGACTTTGATTTTTCTTTTTTCCTCGTTGATGTTCTGTTCATTAATATCATGTGATACAGCAGTGAAACCTGCCTGTGGACAATTTCTTTTTAGACCTTCTGCATTAACATAGTATGCGACACCATCTCTTTCTTCAACTACAGTTGTTGGTGTAAATGTTCTAGTTGATACTGCACCTGTGATAAGTTCATTCGATTTAAAATCACCACCTTCTATTGCAATTCTATGATGTTCTGGTTCTACTTTAGTGATTCTACCTTCACTTGATACACTTGTTACCTTCTCACCTAAGAGATATTTATTTGATATATCTGCAACTGTTGTCTTAGCACTAACTATCTCTGCCTGTGTCAAGGCAACTGCATATTGACCTGGATATTTTGCAGTCATATATCTTTCAAATGTTTCACTATCTTTGTGCCAATCATAATAGTTTTCTATCTCATTAACTAAAAAGAAAGTCCAATGTAAATCTGGATTACCATATAGTTTTGTTGCAACAACATCTGGTCTCTCACCGTCTTCTATATGATAGTAAGAATAATCGACAATAGATTCAACTGCTTCTTGTTCTATCTTAGACTTACGAAAAAAGTCTTTGATGAAAATGACTTTACCGTCATCTAACTTATATTGAATCTCTGGAAAGTTTTGAAAAAATTGACTAGCCATCTACATCACCTCTTTGTGACCTTTCGAATATACTTTCTTCTGCACCATACTCATGTTCGAATCTAAGGTCTTGCGATTCTGCTTTGATGACATTGTAATTTCCTTGTGTAAGAATTTTGATTTCTAAGAACTGTAATGTCAATTGAATATGTGCAGGCATTCCGTCTTCAAATGTTGAGAACTTCTGCCCACCTGTGTAATCAACCTGTGCGTTTGAACAAACAGCAGGTAAGAAACCATCTACTTTATTACCCATAGGTCCGTCAAAGTAAATATCGAATATGTTTGGATAGTTAAAGAAGTTTGCGTTTGGGTTGTCTTCTGGTGATATGACTTCTTCGCCACCTAATATTGATACATCTGAATATGTATCAGGCAACATTGACATTCTAAATGTTTCAATGATTTTTAAAACACTCTTTGCCTCTTCTTGCGACCTTGGATAAAAGTCATATGTAAAGTCCCACGACCTGAAAGGCACACCATCTAGTATTTGTTCGTTTTGTGGATTGACTGCTCGACCTGCTCTAAGGTTTGTTAAACCACCTGTCATTTTATTCAGCGTTTCTTTAACGAATGCGTTTGCCATTTTTTTACCTTCTTCAGCACCCACATCTGCCAAATCTTTTTCTGGTGACATCAGAGCTTGTCCAATTCTTTCTAAACCTCTAGTGAATGAATTAACACCTGTTTGTGTATATTGAACTGTTGCTTGTGATATGATTTGGTCTGGAACATACAATGCAATAGAACGAGACTTGTCTGCAAATTTAGATGAACCTCTCGCTCTTCTTGGTCTAATATCGAATACTAGATAATTTGCAAGTCTATCGTGTATCGGATAAACTATTTGGGGTTCACTACCTGCTGGTAATCTCTTTGAATGCCCTCTACCTTTTGAACCGTCATAGTTCAATGAGTTTTGAAGACTACTTCTTCTTTGGTCTAACTTCTTTAATGCGCTTTCTTTTGCTTCGCCTAGTTCATCTAAGGCACTCTCATAGTTTATTGCTTGTATCTGACTTGCAATACCTTTGATAGAGTTTATAGCATTTTTTGCTTTTTGAAACTTCGATAATAATTTGTCTATGTATGCCATGTATAAATAATCCTAAAAGGTTTATTGTTATTTATGTCATACAGTGGTAAGTTCAAACCAAAGAACTATAAAAAGTATAGGGGCGACCCTACTAAAATCTTCTATCGCTCATTATGGGAAAGAAGATTCATGGTCTATTGCGATAATAATGAAAAGATTATTGAATGGGGTAGTGAAGAAGTAATCATACCTTACAGGTCGCCATTAGATAAAAAAGTCCATAGATATTTTCCTGATTTTTATATAAAATATATTAATAAGGATAAACAAGTGGTACGAGAGATAATTGAAGTTAAACCTAAGAAACAACTCAACCCACCTAAAGAACCAAAGAGAAGAACTCAAAGATATCTAAATGAAGTCACTACATATATGGTGAATCAGGCAAAGTTCAAAGCAGCTCAAGAATACTGCAATGATAGAAAACTAGGTTTTAGAATCTTAACAGAAGACCACTTGGTTCCAAAAAAGAAAAAATGAAAAAATTATATGTATTCGATTTAGACGGCGTTCTAATCGATTCTCTACCCAATATGGAAATGTCTTGGGGTGTAGTTCAATTACACCATAAGATAGACATACCCTTTTCTGAATACGCAAAACATATCGGTAAACCTTTCTTTGACATACTAACTGAAATCGGTATACATGATAATCAATCAAGAATTAAACTGACTTATGATGAAGCGTCTATTCAAGGCACTGAAATAAAAATATATCCAGGTGTTATTGAAACACTTGAAGAACTCAAATCAAGAGGTTGTAAGATTGCAATCTGCACATCGAAAGATATTAAAAGAGTTCATCATGTCATTGCTAGTTTGATACTAGACGGTAAAAAGATGCCAAAGTTCGATTGGGTATGTGCCCCTAAAAAAGGTCTAAGAGGAAAACCAGCACCAGACCAACTACTAAATACTATTGCATTCTGTAATGAAGACCCACATGATACATACTATATCGGAGATATGGAATCAGATATGTTTTGTGCTAACAGAGCAGGTGTAGACTTTATACATGCAAACTATGGATATGGACAAGTGAAATGCGAACTCTCAGTGAACCAGATAGAACAAATCCTCTCACTGTAGGATTAATCCCAGCAAGATGGCAGTCGACTCGTTTCGAAGGCAAACCCCTAGCATTAATCAAAGGTATTCCGATGATTCAGCGAGTCTATGACCGTGCAAGAATGTGTAAGAACTTAGATACTATTGTAGTCTTAACTGATGATGACCGTATCAGACATTATTGTGCTGTAAATGAAATACGATGTATAGTAATCGAAAATGATTGTCTGACCGGAACAGACAGGTGTGCGAAAGCACTAGAACTACTTGACGGCGACTTGTTTGTCAATATTCAAGGAGACGAACCACTTATCAATCCTGATGCAATAGATACCTTAATAGAAAAACACGATAGGAATATAGGAGTGTCTAACTCTTATGTCTATGTAGATGATGATAGATTAAACGATAGAAATGTTGTCAAGGTCGTCACTGACAAAAATTCTAATGCAATCTACTATTCTAGATTAGGCATTCCGTTCCATCAAAAAGAAGAGACCCCATATAAACAACAAATGGGGTTATATGTTTTCAATCGAGAACTGTTAGAATTATTCAATCTCTTAAAACCTGGTGAAGTAGAGAAAGCAGAATCAGTAGAGATGTTAAGATTCATCGAACACGGTTACGATGTGAAAATGATAGAAGTAGAAGATGAAGGTCTTTCCGTAGACACAATCGAAGATTTAAAAAAAGTAGAGGAACATATTAATGCGTATCAATAAAGATGAAGTCGTGTTGACACCTGAAATAGTTGAAACATCAAAAACATACGAACCTGAATGTAAACATTTTTTCTTAAAACAAGATGGCAGTCAAAGAGGTTCAATATATGAAGAGATGAAAGAACATTGGCATTGGATTGTAGAAAACAGGTCTACACCTTATCTCTTAACTATGACTGACTTATTAGAATTGAAACTAATAGGTCCTGAAAATAGTCGATACAACCATAACGAGATTTTTAGAAAGGTCACTCAACTATTAGATTACATTGACGGACCAGAACTCAATAAAGAAAACTTTATGGAGTTGACAGGTAATGATACAAAAATGAATCAATGTTATCATACATGTAAAACAATGTATCTGATAGACCAATACAGAACAGTCGGTTTATATTCGACAATGCAGGCAATCACTGAGAACAAAGGTGCAAACATGTTTGTTCACCCTGGTTTCTCTCGTATACATGCTTATTACTACATGGCGAATCCAGAAGATGTTTTAATTTTATGGGACAACGACAACATAGTAAAAGACAAAACACCTTTGACATTTGATGAATGGTTTGAAATCTTTGACAAGATTGAAGATAAAGATATCTTCGCCGCCAATGTAAAAGGTAAGATTATGGAAATGCATATGGAAGAAGATAGACCACAAATCTTAATATCTACAGAAAGCATTAAAGATATGTTTGATAGAAAACTACCTGTTCTCATCGGCGAATGTGATGAAGAAGTAGAACAATACTTTAGAAAAGAAGGTGATAAAGGCGTATTCTTTGAAACTATCAACGACCATAAAATCAATAAACTCGATATGTGTCACATATTATCACTTTATCCAGAATCATCTGAATCTTTTGAAACAGAAAACTTTAAAGTTTATGTAAAATGAACATAAATAATAGGCATGAAAAGTCTATTAGAAAGATTAGATTCAGAATCACCCAAAGAACTTGAAAGAAGAAGTAGAGAATCTTTAGAGTGGTTTAGAAAAAATACCAGAAGATTAAAGATTACTTCTGAACGATTCTATAAACAGTCTCATCTTCCTAGAACTAACAAGTATATAGATGGTCGTTTCTACACTTACTTTTATAATCCAGAATACGCCGCTAAATTACCTTATTACGATAGATTTCCTTGCGTTCTGATAATCGAAAGATATCAGAATGGTTTTCTAGGTTTGAATTTTCATTACATTCCACCTAGAATGAGAGTAAAACTTTTATACAATCTATTTGAGTTTGCTATCTACGAAGAAAAAGATGAGAGGGCACCTAACGACCCAGCACTTGAAGGTATCGGTTCAGAAGACAATGAAACAAATAGAATTCGTATGAACTATAGACTTTTAAATGCAATAACAAAATTAAGATTCTTCAAACCTTGTTTGAAAAGATATAGATACGACAAGATACTCGGAAGAGCATTAGAAGTAGAACCCAAATATTGGGATATCATGGCAATGTTGCCAACTGCTCAATGGGAGAAAACAACAGCATCATCTGTTTATAGAGATGCGAGACAAATGGTAAATGCATAATGGCACTATTAGATAAAACACAAACAACAAAACCTCAGACTACACAAAAAACATATGGGGGTCGATTAAACATCGATAAGATTAAATACAACTTTGACCAAGGTGCAAGAGCAAATAGATTCAATGTAGACTTTTTCTGTCCGCCTCTTGGTATCAACTTTGAAGGTCTAAGAGTATTACAATGTAGTTTACCTGGTCGTCAATTAGAAACACAGGATTTTTCAGAGTATGGTATCACTCGTAAGATGCCATTTCAAGTCGGTAATGATGGTGGTGAAGTAACATTCACTTTCTTATGCGACTCGACCTTTGCTGATAGATTTGTCATAGAAGCATGGAACGGTGCTATCTTTGACGGTAAGGGTCCAGCAGGTGACGGATTGAACCTTGGTGGTTCAGCAGTTAACCCACAGTTTAGATATTACAATGATTATATTGGTGAAGTTCATATTCAACAAATAACTCATAGTGATAAAGATTCATTAAAGTATGTCTTGTATGAGGCATACCCTATATCATTTGCACCCATGGAGTTAGACTCAGGCACTGTAGATGATATAATGAAATTTGAATGCACATTTGCATTTAGAACCTTCTCCACTGAATATGCAAATCCATCTAATTTAGATGGACTAAATAGAGGAAGAAGGATATTAGATACTATCACTGATACTCTCGGTTTATTCGGAAGTAAAGGTAGAAAAGCATCTAGTAAAGTTCAGAAATTTAGCGATAGACTCGCTAAAATTTCAGGTATATTTGATTAGAGGATAAATTATGGCATTACCAATTCAGGCGGCGCCCAAGTATAACTTGACGCTTCCGATAACAAATAAAAAGGTTTCATACAGACCTTTTCTTGTTAAAGAACAAAGAAGTTTGTTGTTAGCGAGAGAAAGTGAGAGCACAACAGATGTGTTTGAAGCAGTATGTGATATGATTAGTAGTGTGACAAATGGCAAAGTCGATGCAATGAAGTTGCCTGTCGCTGACTTAGAATATCTTTTCTTACAGATTAGAGCAAAATCTGTAGGTGAAACAGCAGATGTTTCTCTAGCATGCACAGAGAAAGAATGCAGTGGTTTTGGTCAAGCAAGTATTGACCTGAATAGTGTAGAGGTAGATGTTTCAGGATTAGAAGACAATAGAGTCGAATTATCTGAAACTCTAATTGTAGAAATGCAAGCGCCTACTACATCAACTGCTCTAAAGATGGAAGGTCTTGATGAAGCAGAATCAATCAAACCAATGCTTCGTTCTTGCATGACTAGAATCTTTGATGAAGATTCTGTATATGAACTTTCTGAATATAGAGATTCAGAAATTGATGACTTCATCGAAAGCATGACCGTTTCACAATTTGAAAAGATATCTGATTGGTTTACTAATCTACCGACACTAAAACATGATGTAGAATACACATGTGGTGTCTGTAAAACACACTGTAACAGAACACTAGAAGGATTGAACTCTTTTTTTTAATCGCCCTTTCACATGAAAGTTTAGTGAACTATATCAATACTAACTTTCAGATGATGCAACATCACAAATATTCTTTAACAGAATTAGAAGGTATGATTCCATGGGAAAGGGAGATTTACATAAAGTTATTATTAAATCACCTTGAAGAAGAAAAAGAAAGGCAAAAACAAAGAAATGCTAGGAGAAGATAATGGCTAAAGAAGATTCTGCAAAGGATAGGAATGAAGTAGAAATTGATTTGGATAAGTATATGGAGCTTATCAATAAGCTCGATGAACAAGAAGACCAAATCAAAGAGATGCAAGAAGAGGCAAAGAAAGCTGCCGCTCAACTTGCACCTCCAAAGAGAAAAATGATTGACTTGTTCCTTGACGATAACGACATAAACGAGAAATCAATTATTGGTTTTATCTCGTTCGGACTAATGACTGTATTCGGTATTACCGATTTAGTCACAGCGCTGATGTGGGACATGGACTTGAAAGTATCTGAAACTATATACACCTCATTTGTTGTAGTGACATTGGGTGCATTTGGTATCAGTGAAGCAGGTAAAGCATTCGGCGGAAAATAAAGGACACACTAAATGGAAAACACCCTACCAGTTGCAAGTATCGGTTCAAACGAACCTTTAATGGTTGAAGTTATAAGTTCATCATCAGATGACCCTATAGCAAAAAGATTAGACCAAGTTGTTGAAACATTAAAAATTGGTTTTAACGGACTCAATAAGTCTATTGGCGTATTAGCACAATCAATGCTAAAACAACCCAAAGTAGAACCTGCTGAGTTTGTTGGACCTCAACAACCTGATGAACCAACAGAAACAGGTGGGGGAGAAGTTAACACACCTCAATTAAGTTTCTTTGCAAAATTTAGAGAACAGATTGCAGGTTTGGGTGAAACATTCTCTGCTGTTGGTCAATCAATTAAAGAAGCTGGTGGGGGTGATATTCAAGATGGTTTCAGTAAACTCGGTCAAGGTCTTGGAGTTCTAGGACCTATTGTATCTGTTGCAAAAGATATCTTCGAAAAAGTCACAGGTGTTTTTCAAATTGTAAAAGGTTTCGGCAAACTAATATTCAATTCTGTTAAGGGTGTTGTTGGTGGTATCAAATCAGGTATCGGTTCAATCTTCGGTTCAAGTGAAGAACAAGAAGTCGATGATAGTAGAGAAGAGAATAAAGATGCTATTGATGAACATACTGAGGCAATGCAAGAGAATGTCGAAACAATGAGAGAAACGAGTAATCTTCTCGGTAAAGCAAGTGGTGACGAAGCAAACGAAAGAAAGAAAACGAGCAAGGTATTCAATAAGTTTAACATGGGTATTCTTCTTGTTATCGCCGCTATATTAGCAGTGATATTTGCATTTAAGAATAACATGTTTGCCGCTTTAGGTCAGATTGGTAAACAAGTTGCACTTAAAGTTGGTAGTATCGGTCAAGGTATCAAAACAGGTATTGAAAAATCAGTCAAACAAATCAGTGATGGTGCAAAGGTTGTCAAAGATAAATTTGCTAAGACTGCCGATGATGTCGCTAAAGGTTTAAAAGCAAGATTCCCAAAAGCAACTGAAGCAGTAAAGAATGCCGCCACTAAAACCAAAGATGTAGTAAAAGGTGGTTTAGAAAAAGGTAAGAACTTCTTTCAGAAAGTAGGTTCAGGTATCAAAAATGCTGCTGGTGGTGCAATCGATAAAGTTAAATCAGGTGCAAAAGTTGTTGCTGAAAAAGCAGGTAAGGCAGGTTCAGTTGTCAAAGGTGCCGCTAAAACTTTAATAAAAAGATTACCAGTTATCGGTGCTGTTGTCGAAGGTGGTCTTGATGCAAAAGATAATGCTCAAAAATTTGGTGTAATCAAAGAGGCATACGAAAACGAAATACCAATCGTGCCTGTTGACCCAAACAATCCTGATGCAGGTAAAAGACCTCTAACAAAAGAAGAGTTCGAAGAACAAGAACAAATCTATAAAGCATCTCTCGCCGGTTCTACAGGTAAGGCAGCCGGTGCTGGGGGTGGTGCCGCCGCTGGGGCAGCTGCAGGTGCAGCTATCGGTTCAGTTGTGCCAGTTGTTGGAACAATTGCAGGTGGTATAATCGGTGCAGTAATCGGAGGTTGGTTCGGTGGTAAAGCAGGTGATAAAGCAGCTACTGAAATTGCTGAAGCAGGTATGGGTGTTGATAATGTAAATGAACTAGATACAAGTCTAGTAGCAGCCGCTACTCAATACATGAATGCTGAGAAACTAGAATCTGCAAACAGTGAAATCGCTGATATGAAAACAGAAGGTTCAGGCACTAGTGTAAATGCACCAACTGTTGTAGACCAATCATCACAAACAATCAATGAGAGTTATTCTACAACGAATACAAATATGAACGACTCTCAATTAGGTTATTCAACAACCTAATCTAACTTATCGTAATACTTCGCCTTTCTAGGGATTACTTTAGTCTTGTCTTTATGCACCTGAGTAGATGCATGGGAAGGTGATTCTTTACGAACCTTTATTTCAGGTTTCTTTTTACCAAAGATTTTTTCCCAATTGTCAGCATATAACTGTTCATCTGAGTTTCGTCTTTTACTACCTTTGCCACCGTGCCAATTGCTCATCTTGTATAATAGAATAATAAACCACAACCAATTAGAAGAAGCGCTCCTAAAAGAGCTGAGATGATTCTTTGTCGTCTTATTCTTTTCTCCCTATTAGTTAATTTTGGTGCTCTTCTTGGCGACCAATTTATACCGTGTTTATTACCCATTATCTACGATAACCTTTCATCATTGCTCGTTTAGCATTGAGTTTTTTCTGGCGTTTGATTTCTTGGTTTCTTTGATTACGAGTATCATTAGGTTTCTCAAAATACTGCCTGTCTCTACACTCTTTAACAATACCTTTTTTATCACACGCTTTCTTAAATCTTCTTAACATTCTATCGAATGGTTCGACATTTTTAGTTTTCGGATTTATTCTTGGTTTTACCTGAGTCATGTTTATATTATATTAAAAAAGTGTTGTTATTGTATAGTGGTTTTTTAAAAAAAGATGTGTAGTCGCCCCAGCACTTTACAGCAACCCGCTCTACACCAATTGATTCCGCATCTATACTAATCAATTTTTCCCCTACTGAGTTCCCCCTATTCCACGGTCTCAGTTCTGTAGTCGCATTCACGGACACATGATTAATCACGACTACACCCAATATAGAAGTTAGTCGTTTGCTAACTTCTTAAAGTAATCCATCGCTTCGTCTTCACTTGAATCACCTACTGATGAAGATTCTGCTGATGCGATTACAGGTTCTTCTGCCACTGTTTCAGTGTTTACATTTGACCAAGGCACTTCTTCTAGGTCTTCTGCAACTGATTCAGCAGTAGAGTTTGATACACCTGTTGTCCCTAACACTCTATCGAGTTTCTCTTTCAGTTCGTCATAAGACTTGAACTGGTCTGGTGAGATGATAGAGGATAATGGACTCAGTGAAGTATATATATCATTTAACTGATTTTCATCAGTAAATAATGGTGCTGGTGAATCAAATTCTGATTTATCGTAGTTCCAGTAACCATCGACTTTTCTGATTTTGATTTTAAAGTTAGCACCTTCTTCTCTGAGGTCAAAAGGGTTGATAGCACTCTCATCTTCAAATGCTGGTGAGATTGCCTCTTTCAACATTTCAAAGATTTTCTTACCATAACGGTATTGAAATACTTTCCCTTCATTATCAGGATTTTTAGGGTCTGAAACAACATAGATGTTAGACACATAATGAAGTCTACGCTTCTGCTTACGAGCCTGTTCTCTGTTTGCTTCGATATTAGTGTTCCACAACTGAGTGTTGTATTCACTAACAGGGTCTTTTTTACCAATGGTAGTCAAAGACTTTTCGATATACCAACCACCTGGGCCTTGAAAGCCATGGTCGAAGTAAGATACCCATGGCATCTCTTCGTTCTCTGGTGTTGGGAGGAATCTGATAATTGCGTAACCGTTACCTGATTTATCAAGTTCTGGTTTCCAGAAATTATCATCTGAGTAGGATTTTTTTGCACCTTGTTCAGGTGAAGCAGATTCCATAGCTGCTCTTAGTTTATCTAATGATGTCGACATTGTATTCTCCTATTGTATCGCATTGTATTAGCATTTTATGTAAAGGTATTGGGATGGCGTCTACTTTAGATTTGACTCTGAAAGCAAGCTTCAATCAATACCCACTCGTCTTCGATATTAAGATTTTCAGTCTTGTATCTATTGAGTATATCATTATACTCAATTTTATCGAATCCGTCTACCGAGTTTTTAAAATAAACATTGGCATTCGGATGATTCTCTTCTATCCATTGTAATAGAGATAGAAACTGCAACTTTTGACGGTCGCCCACTTCGGAATCAGAAGTGTATTCGTCTTTATATGTATGACAAACAGTAGAGTCATAGATGTTATCTACAACATCAAACTCTAATGTATCAAACCCTATAAGACAAATTTCTGTTTCTCCATGTTCTAAAGCATAACCTAATGCTTTTAGACCACAGAGTAAATTCTTAAACTCATCTTTTTTATATATAACTATGTTATCTTGATGAACAGAGCTATAAGCTGTAAAGTAATGAACCAGGTCATCTTTACCTTTGAAGTTTTCACTATTAACTACAAACTTATCATCGCCAGGTTTTCTGACATCAAAGTAAGTAAATACCACATGTGGATTTGCAACTTTCATACCTTCGTGCAACATGTTCCATGATTCTTCGTCTTCATCTAAATCAATCGAATCAAAAGTCTCACCAACATACATTCTGATTTGTTTATAGACTTCTTCATCAATAGCATGTGACATAGTTGCAACATCATTTACGAATAACATTTCTGGCATCGCATCTCTATAAACCATATTCATACCCCACCATCTTTCGAGAGTGGATAAATCGTAGTTATTTCTTGATGGTCCGTTTCCTACTATGTAGAGCATAATTGTATTAACTTCTTTTTAAACTTGTTATAGTCATAATTAATAAATGACTTATACTTATTTATCTTGTTTATAACCTCCGGATAAATTAAATTATCACTTATGAGATTATCCCATTTCTTTTGGCATTGTGTTATCTCACATAACATTACCATTGTTTCAATTGATATCTTCTTACCCATAAACTGTTTAAGAAGATAAGGGTGTTGTCCGTCTTTGACTGTTAACACCTCTTGTATCGATTTCTTCTTTAGAAGATTACTAACTTCATTCTCAAATAGATAAGTTAGTTTTTGATTTCTTTTCTTCCAATCGATAAAAGTTTTCTTCGCCTCGTTTTCAATCATGTCACCAACCCACATATCTTTTGTGCATAGATTAGCGACATAGAAATCTTTTAACTCTTCTTTATATAGTCGTGCCAATTTAGCGAAGTGAAATCTATCATTTCGTTTGAGAAAGGAAGATAGTTCTGCTTTGACTTTACCATTGTATTGATTAAAGTCATAGTCCCTAGAATGAAAATGTAATTTTATTCCAAGATACAGTTTATAACTATCAAATCCTTCTCTACTACTCACCGCCTACAATGACCTTCTTTTTCTTAGGCACAACTAAGGCACCTGTAGCAGTTCTCCATGCTTCTTCTATTTGGTCGTTAGTTGGAACAACTAAAGATACTGTATAGAATCTTGCTTCTTTTGGATTCTCTTCACCTGTCATTGCGACACCTCTTGCGAAACCCATTTTGCCTTCTGGCGCTTGAACAATCATTCTAGGGTTTTCTAATATCAGAGGTTCTTCACTTTTCATTTTACCAATGAACTCTCCGTTCATTGTGACTACGCTTACTATATCACCTTTCTTCATTTCGACTCCGTATAAAAAGATGTGAGAGATGCTCTACTAGACTTCTCAACATTAATTAATTTTAACTTCTCTGCCTCAGCAGTAAGTTTTTCTTTTAAAGGTGGAGAAAGAAGTCTTTTTGCACCTTCTGGTTCTACACCATTCACTTCACAAACTTTGAGTATAGCACTCATTACATCTGTTTTGTTTCCTACTAATAGTCTTTCGACTTGTTCTGTAAATTCTTTTCTAGTTATCATATCAAATTTATTGGAGCGTGTTGAACTTCCTCACCATTATCAAAGTTTTCAATCCAATCCATCATGACTCTATAGTATGCATAGTATGTTGGACTATGACCATTCATATCCATACCTTCACCACCGTCAGCATAAGGAGTTTCTAAGTAATCAATAAGTGCTTGACATTCGTCTAAGTGAACTTCGGTAAGTTCGTCTTCACTTCCTATTTCAAGATACTCTAACATATTGTCATATGCAGTATCGTATGCTTGTTGATGAATCCAATCATCTGATTTATGAAATATCTTACCCCAATTCCAATCTTGTTTTAGAGTAAACTTCTCTTCGTTATAAAAATCTGCCATTAGAATATCTCCTTATCTGTTTCTTCTACTACAATTGGACCATAGAATAGATATTCACAATCTATTGAATCATACCCATTGTCAAAGAAATAACTTGTACCTTCTTCATAGAGAGTTTCTTCTAATACTTCTCTCTCTTCATCGGTGCCTTTCCATTCTAATATTTCAGAATCGAATGAACAACCATCCCAACATTCCTGAAACTCTTGTTCTTCAAAAACTTGTGGTTCAAACCAATCAGTGTCTTCCTGATTCATTGCATCTGTTAACCATTCAACTTCATCTTCATTCATTGGTTTGATTAACCATTCACCGTTTCGCCACATTGTCTCTGTTTTAATTCTATTGCCTGATTCATCAGTCCAATATTCTAATTCATAGACACTCTTCTTATTAGCACATGATATTTCATATGTCTTTCCAATCTCAATATTCATAATATACTCCTATTTAAACTCTCGTTCTCTAAACCACAAATTGAATGCATACTTCTCTCCTTCAAGCACAGGCAAACCTGCATGTTTAGAAAAGGGGTCTCTCTTATTTGTGTCTGGTAAAACATTATGCCAGAATATCATTGTGCCTTTTCTAGGTTGCACTTCGATACCTAACAAATTAAAACCTGTTCCGCCACCTTTGGGCACATCTCTTAGATAACCTAAAGCAGTAATCATTCTTTGACCGCCTCTATCTAAGTAGATTGAATTGAAATCTTCATCTTCTTCATCAAAGGTGTCATAGTGATAATCATACATTTCACCTTCGCTATAATAAACTACTTGAAAAGGTTCAGCATGACTTAAAGGTATTCTAACAGTGTCAGCAATCTTCTGACCGATTCTCTCTATTTCAGGTGATACATTATGATACACCCATGTATGTGAACCTGTGCGACCTTCTGTAAGTTGACCTTTGCCGTCTTTACTTGATACTGTTGCTTTCTCTAAATCTTGCCATGACCATCTTAAAATTTCATCGCATTCTTCGTCTGTTAGAAAGTCATGTATTACTGATAGCATGACTCTATCATTCTTCATTACATTTATCATACGCCGTATAAGTTTTTGTATTGTTTTCTAAGTTGCACTAGTTCTTCTATATGTTCACTAGGGTCACTAATGAATAATTGAAATGTATTCATGCCTTCAACGCCAACTATTGCAACAACTTCATCGATTGCAACACCTGTAAGTTCTTCGACCATGATAGCATATGCAGTCATTTGTATGAACCATGGTGTCGCCATGTAATCATCTTTTGGTTTACCTGATGATTTAAAATCTATGATTGCAAGTTGGTCTTCAAATAGTCCGACACAATCAACTCGACCTGCCATTTTTAATTCATGTGAATATAGAGGTGCTTCTAGAGCGATTGGTGTGATACCATCTAAGACAGGTTGAACTGCTTTGAACATACCTTCTTGTAGTATGTTATCAAACTCAATGTATTCTTTTTCTTGTCTTAGATAGTCTTCTATGTGTTGATGAAACTTTGTGCCTCTATTCGTTGCTTGTTTAGTAATCTTGTTTGCAGTCTCTTCTCCGACTCGTTGACGCCAGAGTTTAATTTGTTCTTTTGCTCTTAGACCAACAACTGTCGTAACACTTGGATACTTAGCATCGTTTTCGCCAACATAAAATCTTTGACCGTTCTCTGAGATAGTTTCTAATTGTATAGATTCTAAGTCACCAAGTTCATACAGTTTTGTTTTCAATTTTGTCATAATGTATTATACTACTTATTTCTTTGTTTGTGAATATGTTTTTTAACAACCTCTTTGGTCTTAATATCTTTGATTGATTTGTTTGTGTTCAATGGTGAACCTGGATGTCCTTCACCAATCTTAGATAAGACTTCTTTAAACCCACTATCAGTTTTAATTCTATCACCATGACCACCCACGATATTAGGGGCGCCAATGATTTCTTTTACCTGTGGATTCTTTTTAAGATACTTGACTTTGTTATCATAAGACATCATAAGTTCGTATCTCTCATCTAACTCTGAGTTATAAAATTCGTAAAGGGGCATTAAGTTCTCGGTAAGTTTTGTTCAACGATATCAAGCACATCTTGTTCTTTATACCAAAGACCAGAATAGACTTGTTTGTGACCGTCATTCCATTCTACATGATATCTTTTATAACCAAAAGGTCTATCACTAAAGACTCTACAATCGCCGTAATTTTTTATTAATATTCTCATAACATAAATGCAGGTGTATCTCGTTTAGTCCACACTGCGAAGTCTCTCTTATATTTATTGTAATATTGTTGATACGCTTTTACTACATCACTTGACTTGACATCATCTGGCATTGCAGGTGGTGGGGGTGAAAACGGACCTGGTGTAATATTATTTGGTGTTTCACATAGAACATTTCTAAGTTTTGAATCTGTTAGATGTTCTCTGCCATATCTGAAAGTATACTCATCACAAAGATGAACAAACAACTCATACAAGAATTCATAGTTGCCTGATGTTTGTCTTGCCCATACAGCAGTAGGGTGATTCAGGTGTGACGCCTTGTATAAAGTGTTTTCTAAGTTAGAGTTTGGCATACGCCATCTTTTGATTCGTCTACCGTTTTTAGATAACGCCTCGTATTGGTCGCCATCTAACATACGATGTGCTGTAGACATCAACTGAGCATACTCAATAATCATTTTAACAACATGCTTATCACAATGTAATTCAGCACATGGTTTGGGTTCTTCGTGTAAGTAAAATAAATTCATAGTTCTAGTATATCATAAATTAAGTTCATTGAGAACCTGTTTTGTCATTTGTAAAATATGTGGTCGTTAATAACTACAGTCTCATTCAATGAATCATTCCAATATGGGTCGACATACAAAGTATGATAATGTGTTGCACCTTCTGTAATATCAGGATACTTACCCATAATCACATCTTGAGCAATCACATATGATTCAAAGAATGTATCAGTGTCTAAAGGTTCATCTGACTTGCCATCACAGAACCAACTGAACTGACATTGATTACGAATTGGTACCATGTTGCCTTTCCAGTTCTCTCTATACTTTGCTTGATAAATTACTCCACATATATCTTTTGGATATGCGGAATGTTCCATACGATTTAGAACAACCTGTGCGACAGCAACTTTACCTGCAAGAGGTTGATTACCTGCCTCAAAGTAAATGTTCTTCGCCATACAAACTACCTCACCATTTTCATCAGCAGCATTGACTGTTTGTGGTAACATCATAACGAACATTAAAAAGGCACCGAAACCCATGCCATATAAGAATGCTTTGAAAGCATCTTTCTCTGTATGTTTATGTTGCATATTAATACCCGCTGGTTGTATGTGCATACTCATCAGCACAATCTTTCTCACCACAAACACAATAACCTGGTGCAGGTTCATCTGCTGGGTCAGGTGCAAACTCACTAGGGTGTTTGACACCATATGTTTCTAAATTGTAAACTTCTTCTTCGGTTAGTTTACCGCCACTTGCCTCTGCAAGTATCTTATAATGATTAAGCATAACTCTCTCCTAATTCTGCTGGGTCTAATTGACCGTTAGCGATTAATGATTGCTCATGTAAATAAGTTTCTGAGATTAACTCATTGAAACTACCTTGAAAGTAAATATCTTCCTCAGGACTTCTGAGATAGTCTTCAAGGTATAACTTCTCAATAGAAGTAATGTAATCAAACGAACCTCTGAGTCCGTTGTACCTGTTAACATGCTTCATGACCTCAGCGGCAACTGATGCTTCAGTTACACTCGGCACCTCATAGTAGTCATGTTCGCCTGGACCATAAGCATCTCTCTCAAAGATTTCTTTGGTCAGTTCAGCATGAACAACATAAGTTGAACCACCCTTGAACTTATGAAAGTTAGAACCATACTCTTCAAGGTTCTGAGTGTTAACAATGTATACAAATTTTTCCATATTAGTCTCCTTTAAAATCAAAATTAGCCCAAAACTCATCGGTTTCTTTTTCTCTTAGTTCGCAAGAAACTCTGAGTTGTTTTGGTGTTATCATTAGTGCCTCACAGAAATCTAACAACATATCACCGAAAGGTATTTGATTGTTAGAATGCCATCTTACGATGTCGCCTGGTGCAACATAAAAATCTTTAGCATATTTGTTGACTGCATCTTCTGTAGTAGAAAAGGTGCCTGTCACACCCCACCTTGAATAGTGTCGACCTGCAACAGTCATATTGTCTTTGAATCTTTTTTTGTATTCTCTAAACTTCATAATGTCTCCTTATATTAAGTAATCTGGACCAAACACTCTATGAGTTGGGTAAGCCTGACCAACCACATAACCTTCGAGAACATTACCTCTCGGTTTGTTCAAAGCAGGGGCAGCCCAACCTGCAGCTTTTAGAACATCACCGACTGCAAATTTTGGGTTTGCAATGTTGATAAAACCCCAAACAGAACTAGGGTGACCTTCTCTGGTTTCTATAATTTTAATATATTTTTTGCCGATAGAATAATCGTGGGCAGTATTGTTATCTTTAGTGTGGGGGTAAACTTTATACAGTGCTTCTGAAATATCAGAACATAATTTCTCACAAGCATCAGCAAGTTTGGTTGCATTTTTTAAAGTATCTTTATTCATGATTTCTCCTTTCTTATTTCTCATCATGGTTATATGGTACAAAAAAAGTGAACCTATTGTCAACCCCTACTCTTTGATATATTGTTTCTTGTTGTTTAGATAATGCAGAACTGCATTCTTCTCGTTGCTTGTTAGATGATTGACACTATTGAATCGAGACCAAGGTGTGCCATATGTGACCATCTTATTACCTGCTGTCACAGCGGCATTCCATAGTTCATCATCTTTTGGGAATAGTTTGTTTTCTTCACATAGGGTTATGAGTTGTCGCCCTATCTCGACAATTTTTTTGACCTCTTTAGGGTCATCGTAATATGATTTGTAAGTCATTATGTTTCTCCGTTAGTTTTGATACTGTTAAGTGTATCAAAAAGTGAGACCCATAATCAAGTGTTTTTAGATATTTTTCTGGAGTTCATTCAGTTCTTCAAGTTTCTTTTGAAGAATCTCTGCCCTGTTGGGCCAATAGATGTAATCTTTGTCTGAGTCTTTTGCAAGGTTCTCTAACAAAGGTCTAATAAAGTTATCTAATTTTTCAATAACTTCTGTTGCTGTTGTGGTCTTCTCTACAATCTTTGTGTCTACTGATGCAAGTTCATCAGCGTCCATCGCTGTAAATCCGAAATCGTTGTATTCAATACTCATACTATTATTTAGTATGTTTTGGGTAATTATCCCAACGATAAAATTCTTTTCTCTCTGAGTGCCAATACCAACCCTTATGTTTCTGTTCGTTTTGAGGCGTATTAGACTCGTTGTATTTTGACATGTCTTTCATATTCTCCATCTCCGTCAACTACGGTCATTGTATATTTGCCGAGTTGAATATCATCAGGTGGCATTAAGAAGAACTGAGCATCATCATCTTCTTCTACTGCTGACTGAGGATTACAATTAACTTTCGACCAGTAGAGTTTAGGTTCTGCTAGCCACTCGTATGGCATATCTAAGATACTAAACACCATGGTGTCATTTTCATCTTTATATACCTTAACCGACTTCGGTTCGTGATATCTAGTTCCTAGTATTGAACATATTTCTCTAGGAATATTGACACGAAAAAACTCGCAGTTAGCGAGTTCTTCGTGGTAATCTTTAATTATGTTTTTAAGATTAACAGTAGTTACCTCTGTATTAGAAGTAACCTCCGTCTTTGTTATCTTCTTCATCATTATCATCTGTTTCAGCGGAAACAAATTCACCACTATCTTGTAGACTAGCGATGAATTCGTCCGTTTGTTGAGTGAATGAACTAATCATAGTCGCCTTAGGAGATGACACTGATACATCGAAACCTAGTTCAGTTGCCGCCTCAGCGATTTGTTTCTTAGTCATTGATTTTAATTCTGATTCGGAAGGTATAGTTATCTCTTCATACTCTTCTTCTGGTTGAGGTGTTTCTTCGATAACTTTTACTTTGTCGGTCTTTAATACTTGTTTATTTTCTGCTGTGACTTGACCGTCTGAGATTTTAGGTAATGAAGGTGTTGACTCTGTATCTTCTTCTGCAACTTTAAGTTCAGGTACAGCATCATAGTCTTCATCATCGATTTCTAATTCAGCAGCCATCTTCATCTGTTCATCGAGAACATTAGCTACTTCTTCTTGGAATTCTTTTGTGCCTTTCGCATCTTCTGGCACTTCTAGTTCTGTTGTCTTAGTCTCTGCTTCCCATTCTGAAAATGATTTTTTAGTTTCTTCAACTTTCTCTAAAAACTCTTCATCATCTGAAATTTTAGGTTCAGGATTTAATGCCCTTGCCATTTCAAAAGCACGACTCTTAGGTTTATTTAATGGTGCAGGTGCAATGTTATCTTTCTCTACTGATACAATGCTATCAACCTCTGCCTGTTCTTCTGCTGTTAACTCTCTTTGAACTTGACCTTGTTTTAACCCTACTACGCCATCGCCGTCTAAGTCCATGCTAATGCCATGTGACTTTAACACTGCTTCCATTTGAGCTACTCTGTCTTGGGTTGCCTTTCTTAATTGTCTTTCGTCTGAAAGTTTTTGATTAAAAGCATTTTCTCTCTTAGCAAGTTCAATTTGTTTTTGTTCTTGTTCTTCAATCAACAATTCTTGCAATCTCTTCTGCTCTCTTTCCATCATAGAACGATAGTCGATTGTCGCCTTGTTGACCTCATCTCTTAACATTACTAATGCTTCAAGGTCAGTAGATTTAATTAGACCTGCTTTTAATTGTTGTTCAAGCAATACAGATATTACTTGTAGACTGTTGGGTGAAATTGACGCCTGGTAAGTTTGAATACGCTCTCGTATTCTTTCTGATTCTGATTTCTCAGTAGTCACTTCACTTGCGAATGTTGGTTGTTCTGCCATTATATTAATACTCCATGGAGTCGGACTCTGCTAGAAAGTTTACACATAGGAAAGTGTATAACCTTTCCCTTTTATTATGTATAGCATCTGCCGACAATAATATTTATCTAAAATTGAGCATCAGGAAACGCTTTTTGTGCAATTTCTTTACTCAGGTTTTTGAATGGATTTACCTTGTCTTTAACAAGTTCCATAAGTTCTGCCTCTTTGGCAGGTATACTTTCTAACATTTCAATCCACATTGTCTCTCTACGAGTCTTAGGGATTTGTTCTGTCACAAAGTATTTAAACTTTCTAAATTCAAATCTTAATGCTGATTCAGTTAAATCACTTGCTGGTGCATCATTAGATTTATAAGGTGTTTTACCTGCAGGCAAGGTTGATTTAATGTGGTCACTAAACAACCATTGCAATACAGATTGAACTGCACCGTTGTTTTTATTAAATGCTTGTAGACCATTTACTGCATGGTCTTCATTTTCAGCGGCAACTAATTCTGCTTGGCATAGTATTTCATACACATCAGCATTCTTCATAAGCTTCTCTCGCTTAGTGATTAGTTCCATTTTTGGTTTATTAGGGGCGCCCTTAGGTCTGCCTCTTCCTCTTTTCTTTTCTGTCATAACGAAAAATCTCCAATGTTATCTAGTAATTGATTAAGTCGATGAGTTCTGAGATAGTCGAATACTTTCCCTTTGACTGGTTCTGTTTGAGAATATTCACTGAGAATTGCATCTTCTATTTTTTCAGGTATCATATCTAGGTCAATCAAGTTTTGATTTCTTAAATAATTACGATAGTATTTATCATCATTTTCAATACTAATCCTGAGATATTTTTCTAATACAGGTTTTCTCAAAGGTGTTTGTCTGATACCCAAATCTAAACAATCATCATTAGATAAGATATTAGGTATGCCATCTGACTTATCACCTTTTAGAATATGCTCTTTCAAAAACATATCTGGTTCATCACAATCAACAAACTTATTTAGATTAGGTGACCATTGTTTCACATAGTCATACTTCTGTAATTGTTGAAAGTCTTTATCACCAGACACAATCAATACTGATTCTTTTGAGTGTTTAGTTAACACTGCAATGATATCATCTGCTTCACAATTCTCAACATACATGTATCTGTATGGGAAGTTCTCTTTGATTTCCATTTTAACTTCATGTAATGTATCAAAGATTAACTGCCAATCTTTATCATCTGCCTCTCTACTCTTTTTACGATTCGCCTTATATAAGGGAAAGAAATCTTTACGCCATGGGTTTGATGCATCGGTGCATAATACCATCTCGCCGTAATCAGAAGCATATCTCTTCTGATAGTTTCTGAGTGAGTTAAGAATCATATGTCTTAACATGTTCTCGTTTATTTCGCCATCGTTTGATTTGATTTGTGCCATCAGACCAGCGATAACAGTTTGAGTAAAGTCAATTAATATCATGCGACCAGTATAACAGAAAATGTATGTTATTGTCTAGTGAGTTTTTCTACCCTTAGTTTCTTCAATAATCTTCATTCGTTTTTCTCTTGCTTTTCTCATCTTAGTATTCAATCTTTTCATGGCAGTCTCTTGGTCCCATTTTGCCTGATTCTTCTGAATGTAGATATCGCAACCTTCGATTATTGATTCAATAAATTTTATAAACTTTTTCTTTTGAGGTTTAGTCATGTAATTATAACCCTCGATTAAATCCGGGTCATCTGATGTGAGTTCTTCGAGTAGAGGTTTATATTCTTCTCTACACATATCGACTAACTTAGGTTTGAATTCAATCTGACCCAAGTATTTGTCCATTTTAAAATTTGATTTGTAATTATTAGATAAGAACTTATCTATTTGGTGCTCGACTTCCCCCAACGCATGGTTGACTTTCTTTCGCATCGCTTCTTTAATTGGGTTCGCCATATCATTTTAGTATACCAGGTTTACATTCCCTGCTACACTTATCCTAATTTTACCTTCTTCATAAAATGAATAAACTGTATGCCTTAACCAACTAGGGAACATTATAATATCACCTCTACTTGGTACATGGTTGAAGAGTTGCCAGTTAAAGAAGTTTGCCTCACCGTATGACAATTCAATCATACCTGCAATTGCTCTTTGGTCGATACCGCCTTTAGAACGATTATCGTATTCATTATCCTGTATCTCTTCTACAGTCATATTCTCTAAATCATTTCGGGTATATATAACAAACGAGAACGCACCGTCATGTTGATGAGGTGGATTGAACTCTCTTGCCTCTTGTATGTTTGACCAAAGCGAAGTCAATTCATACATGTTATATGTGTTAGGTTGATTCTTTGTCTGTTCGATAGGCGACATTCCTTCTGTAAAACTTGTAGTAATACCTGTCATTTGATTTACAGTATTATGATAGTGTGCTACATGTTCTAGCATATGATTTCTGCAATCTTTAGAGATGACATCAATCAGATGTGTTTGTTTTTTAATACGACCTGCAAGTTGACCACTAGCATCGAATTCAGGTTTGCCACCGTTCTCTTCGATACGAGCATCTAACTCTTCAATACATTCTTCTGCAACCTTATTAATATAGACTGGCGGCCCAAAAGGAAATACTACAGGATTATATTCTTCATTCTGATTCATTGTGTAACCTCACAAAATATTCGGCATCAATTACGACTAAGGGTTTCTTACGATTCTTTTTTATTACTACAAGAGGTTCGTACCCTTTACAGTTTGATTCTGCCTGTTCGTATGCCGACCATACATTAACTTTCTCTTGATTCTTACATTCTACACTATAAGGGAAGACCTGTCTAGATTGTTTTCCCATTATGATATCTTCACCACTAGACCCCATTGGTCTAGATTCTAAATCTTCTTCGTCTAAGTGTAGATGTTCAATTAACTTTTGCACAACCCATTTCTGTAGATTGCGACCTTTTGCTTTCGCACTTGATGTTTTCATATTATAATTCTACTGCAAATATTTTACTTTTATCGACCTCGACTTGTTCTAAATCAAAATTAATACTGACACCACAACCACATGAATCTTTTTCTTTAGGGTTGTGAAACTTGAATACTTCGTTTAAACCTTCTTTCACAAAATCGAGTGTCATTCCATTTATATATGGTACACTGATTTTATTTACTACGAATTTTAATTGACCGAAGTCTATGATGATGTCATCTGACTCAGCAACATCGCTAGAGTCAAACACATATTCAAAACCAGCACAACCACCACCAGTAATACCCAGCCTAATATAATTGAATTTCTCTTTCTCTTTTTTTCTAAGTAATTCAACAATCGCTTCATCGGTTATATCAATTAAATTGTCCATCAATTATTTATGAAGGTGGTAAAGGTTTATCGTCTCCATCTGTTGAAGTTGCAGGTTTAAATCCTGGAATATATTTTGTTTTATCTCGTATACAATCGTAAGGGACATGAATCTCTTGGTCTTCTGGAATATATAAATGATTAATCATAGAACGATTACAGGTGTCAATGGCATCATAGACTGTTTCACATATTGCTTCGCCACCTAGATTAAATGATGTATTAAATAATATTGGTACACCTGTTCTCTCATAAAAACCTTTAATGAGATTATAATAATTTTTATTCTGTTCTTCGGTCACTGTTTGAATTCGACAAGTGTTGTCGGCATGAACAAGTGTAGGAATATCTTTGAGTGCCTTAGGTTTACACTGAATGGCAAACGACATCCAAGGCGATTCAGGTAATTGCAACATGTCAAAGTATTCTTCTGCATGTTCTAACATAACAGTGCAAGCAAATGGTCGATAGGACTCTCTCTTCTTTACATCATTGACAATTGCTTTGGCATTGTGATGTCTAGGGTCAAATAATATAGAACGATTACCTAGAGCACGAGGACCCCATTCAGAATGATTCTGAAAGATTGCGACAATCTGTTCGTTGTCAATAATTTCATCAAGAATTGAATCTTGGTCTCTATGAATATTAGTTGTTAGCATGATTTCTCCAATAATCTAAAGCGACACCAACCGCAGTGCCACCGTCATGTGGGATAGGGTCAACAAAAAATTGCACATCAGGAAATGCCTGTAGATACTTATAGTTGTTGGTGCAGTTCAATGAATACCCACCTGAGAGAACTACATTCTTACAATCAGGTACCATATCAAGTGCCTTCTGTATGATTTCTTTACTATGTTCAAGAGCAGCAAGTTCAAGTCTTTGTGCTTCTGTATGTTTAGTAAAGACTTTCGGATGGGCGCCACCATATGATGCCATACCCATAACTTTACCTGACGCTCTTCCCATTTTATCACACCCTAATGCATAAGACATTTGTGAGAAGTTCATACCCATTGAAGGCATTGATGTCAGGACGACTGGCACACCATCTCTCTCATAGACTTCATCTGTATAACACATAAAGGCATCTTCACCAAATGCATCTAAATCAAAATGCATTGAGTGAGAGAATCTCTGATTTGATAATCTTTTCCAAATAGGTGTGACTTGTTTGTCTTTGTAATGCCAAATGGTTTCAATTTCTTGATACATAGGGAACTCATCAAAGTAAGTTTGTGCTCCCCCACCGTCCCAGGCGATAACAATTGCCTCATCGTAAGGTGATAAATGCGACCCACAGACAGCATGATAATAATGATGGTGACGAATATCAAAATGATAATTCTCAACTTCTACTTGTCTTGCAATTGCCTGATTAATGTGGTCGTCTTCGTCAACAAAGGTATGATTATCATCAAACACACTATCACCAAAGGCCTTTCTTATCTCTTCGATTCGTTTAAGAGTAAGTTGTGCTGATGAAAACTCCTGAGTTAATTCTTTTTGTAAGAGTCTATCTTTGTAAACTCTATCTTTAAACTTGACTTGAAAATCTCTACGGTCAAACGAGGCTAACGCCAGAGCGCTAGGTTTGTGTAACTGTTTGTGGTCTATTGCCAGTAAGGCAAAATTTTGATAGGAGTCAAGACCTTCGTTCTCATGGGTATCAAACCCAGCATCGTCAATCGGTGAGAAATGTTTTTGTCTACGGCATCGTTCTTCTTCGTAAACATTTAAAACTTCACCTGATTTCCTATCAATACATGCGACTGATGTATCGTGTGATTGGTTCACGCCCAATATAATATTGTCATTCATAATAATCCTGAATTGTAAAATACTTATTTAGTAATATTTTTATAGTTATCAATTAATTGTTTTGAGGTTACCAGACCTCTATCGAGTAAATCGTATAATAAATCAGACTGACCTGTTCTGGCACCGACATAATAACCGTACCAATACGACCCACCGGCACATACTGAAATAAAAATGATGTGTATTAAATATAAATCCATTTATTTGTCCTCGTTGTATTTATTGCGAACAATAGGACTACGAAAAGAAATATAATTACCAGTTAAAACTGCGTAGATACCTCCAACGAGAGTAATCCAGAACATGAGAGTGAACCCATACTTAAAGATGGAAAAGGGTAACATAAAAATTTCATATAACATAGCGTCTCCTATAAACCTGGCAGGGAGGGATTGCACACATCAATCGTATAATGCTTGTGGATTTTGTGATATTTAATCCCTTTATCCCTTGCCCGAGCTCATTCGCCCCTATTATTTAAAATCAACTACCAGTATACACTGGTCTGCGACATACGACAACCCTATTCCCAAGGTAATTTGTGGTATTTACCGCTTTTGCTTTCACCATAACAGTGTGCTGAACCCCATGCGAAGACACCTGCAACGCAAAGGGCAATGATTTGTGTAAATATTTCCATTCAAATCTCCTTTTTCCGACTAAAATAACGCCTTATAGTATACACCCTTACATAAGCGACCACTGTCATCCATGCGGTGACTGTAGTCCCAATGTGTAAAGTGTTCGTCATACCCCATAAATCTATGCAAATAAACAATCCGAGTAGATTTAAAGGGTAATTTATCAGTAGACCAGTGAAGACTGTAGTAAAAGTCTCTTTGTGCCTCTGTCTAACCTCTTGATTCATGCAAAACCATACCTCCGTGCATAGTATTTTAAGTCTAAGATGTTATTCTCAGGAGTGTAAGACTCCTTATCCATCTCATAAACAGGGTCTCCTTCATCATCATCACCATAATAGACTGATAATACGAGTTGACCGTCTCTGTCCTCAATATAAAAGAGTGTATCTTCTTCTATACCGTGGGTTTCGAGAAACACCTCTGCATCTAATTCATCATCAAAGTGTATCTCATCGTCAATTACCTCAAAATTATAACCGACATATCGCATTTTTGGTTTCCTTCTTCGTTTTTCCCAAAAAAAATTTTAATAAGGGTACCGGTCAGAAAAACAACCCGATGCCTTAACATCAGTGGACCAAGGGCAACACAATCGCTGGGACTGTTCCTAAGCGATTCTACTGCACCCGAGTGACTTCGACTACACACTCCTTCGATTCTAACTCTGAGGCGACTTCCATCGCTTCTCTCATAGGTATCGGAGTCGTATTATAGACCTGCCATACTCTGTCACCACTAATGTGTTTGATATTCTTATGGAAGTACCTCACAGTGGCATTCATGTTGTCTACTGTCATATGTATCCTTATACTATATGCTGTAGTGGGCGGGGCAACCTCCTCCCCGCCATGGATGTTCGGACATCAACCTCTGGGACTTTCACATATGCATGATATATTACAGGTAACTCCCAGATGAACCCTACAACATATAACCATTATACTATGGTAATGCAGTCTATGTCTAGTGGAAAACTCGCTCAACACCTCCAATTACTATGAAGTCTATGGCTATCTCACCCTCTATGACTATGCCCTCTCTATGGAAGACACTCGCACACATGAGTGACCAGCATTCATTGATGTTTTCCTTAACCATTGCCAGTTGCATCTCCTTACTATTAAGGGGTATGTCTACTGGTATATTGGATGCGATATGCACCCCTCGTAATCCGTTAATCATGTTATTTCCTTTTCTCATCATGGTAATGGTAACAAAAAATGGAGGTCACTGTCAACCCCTCTATGGCGCTACGAATCACCTGCATAACCCTCCATGGTATCATATATGGGGGTCATATGTCAAATCCTCAGAGGGTCTCAAAAGGTTGACATCTCTCGAATTATACATATACTAACATCTCTGAACACACTCCGCTAAATGCAAAATAATCCCCTTTACACAATCTCACATATATACTAATATATTCCACACAATTACACACTTTGTCACACTAATATATTATGAGCATACTTGAACGATTCAAAAAAATATTCAAAGACCCCATTCCTAAGGGGTTTCAACCCTATAAGTTCACCTTAGATTGGTATGTGAAATGGATTGCATCTATCTTTGTTATCCTTGCAATGTCACTTCGAGGCGTATCTGAGTTAGTCTTCTATGATATGTTATTCACACTTATCGGTCTCATACTATGGTTATGGGTGTCTATCATATGGCGGGATAGAGCATTAATCATACTCAATGCGGTGGGTTTTATTCTCGTTTTGCGTAATTTCGTAGAGTTTCTCTTAGTATAAGGGTCAGCGGAAGCGTGGTGTCTATGGAGGTGCGTTTTTGCGTGTATGTATGTCCCCTTCGTTTGCCTCATCCTGGAGCGGACTTGTAGTATCTACGGAAATCGTGTATTATACTAAATAGTAGTATGAAATATGAAATGATAGTCAATCAAATCGCAGGTGCAATCAAGCATACTGAGTGGGAGTTTAAAGAACCTGGTCTTCCTGATAATACGAATAGATTAATAAAGGTTATATGTAGCACAAAAGAAGATAGAGATTCTATTCGTAGGAGTGTGCAAAAATATATTCGTAAGACCTTTAAGTTTAAGGTGAAAGAACATAAGACTAGCGATTCAGGTAAAAAGGTCACATCATTTAATAGTCAAAATCATAAGTTTCGTATCATTTATAAACCTAAGTCTGGCGGAATGTCTCAGACTACCCTTAATAGTAGTATTACTGAGTTATTTCCTTGTATTGCGTTTGAGAATAAAATCACTAGTAAGAATGTCGATGATTTTTATCATAAAGTATATGTGTTAGCGAATGTCAATCATAAGTGTTATACAAGTGTTAAGAACTTTGAAGCGGGTGAACAGTTTATTGAAAAAGCAGATAGTAGTAGTAAGTTTAAAGAAAAGATTAAGAATGCTATTGCGATTACTCAGTTTATAAGAGATACAGATAAGAAAAAGAAAGTAAAACAAACCTATTGGACATATCGACCACCTAAACCTAAGGGTGTTCCTGATAATAGTCCTGCTGATATTGTGTTAGAGTTTGATGATAATACTATGTTAGGTGTATCATTGAAGGCGGGTGGCGAGAAGACAGCAGAACCTTTACTTAACACTTATGTAAATCCTGTGTATGAATTCTTTTATACATCTACTCTGCAAAAGAATAATCTGCGTAAAAAACTATGGAAAAACTCATACTCTAAGATAGAAGGTATTGACGAGAAATACGATGAGAAGGCGAATCTAAAAGTCACAAAACAACAATTAGAATATTTCGAAGAGAATTACTTAGATGAATACGAAGCGATGTATAATAGTAATCTGAATATTATACGAGATGACCTGATGAAAGCATTTACATCGAATGTCGATAAGTTTAAGGATTATTGTAATACACAGATAATGAAAAAGAGTGACTTACCTACTATCATCATTAAAGCAATCGGTAAATCATATAAAGAAGTTGAAGATAGTAGTCAACTTGCAACATTACTAGCGATGACTGATAATGTAAAAGCGAAGAAGTCTACTACCTCAAAACAAAACTTCAATCTATGTCTCTACGACAAATCGAATCGTTTACTTGGCGAAATGAAGATGTCTGTTCGTTCTAATAAGGTCGGTGTTGACCATAAACTCGGACAGTTCTTTAATCTTGCAGTCAAGTATAACGGATTAGAGTAATCTTAACTTCAAAAAGTAATCGTGTTCGTCCTCGAATTCAGGATGTTTGACTAAGTGTAGTAATGAACATTGACGAGAGAAGTCACGATAGTCATGATTCCATGATATGAACTTAGCATCTTCTTCTCCGCCCATACCTCTCCAATTATCAGGAAAGTTAGGTCTTACATTCTCTTCCCATGCTTCGTTAAGTTCATCATTCTTTGCTTTATCTCTGACATAGTATTTACCAACAATACCAGGTTCCATAGGAATCACAAACTCTGAGTATTCTTCATCTAAGAATTCCATGAATGAACTATACTGAGATATAACCTCATCATCAAACATCTTTGCAACAAAGTCTGAATGTTCGCCATAATTGAATTGATAGAAATATGGCATGAGTGTTGTTTGTTCTGTCTTCGTCCAATCAAGTTGACCTGAGATAGATGCATAATTGTTATCGGTGATTTCTGCTTTCTGAGATTCAGACAATGCATATGATGAGTGACTTGGGTCACCTTTATCAGGTAATGTTGAGAATAAGATTGAGTGACATAGACCCATAGGAATCGTATTACAATCTATGAACATAGTTTTATCTTGCGACCCAAAGACATCGTTCTTCCATACATGTCGTTGATGAAATGATGTATCAGGTACATCATCTGATTTTACAAAGAGAAACTTTACAGATGTTTCTACATTGGGGTCGTCTTCATATGGATTTGTGAAGTCTTCGAGTGCGTAATCAGTGATAATTACAAATCTCACTAATTGCATCCCTTCGTTCATAATTAACCTTTGTTTGTCAAGGTGTGCTTTCATTCTCAGTGCTGAATCAGGTGTGACATTTGGGTCATCCTTCATCACTAATGTTGCCATGTTCATCGCCATGATATATTATCTCCTCATTCGTGCTAAATCTTTAGCATATTGTTTATCTTCTTCAAAAACAGGTACAAGATTAGATTTATGCATCACTCCTATACCTATCAACTTTCTTTCACCTGAGTATTGCATCGGTTCAATTCTAGGGGTTGGATTCCCTGTCGATGTAGATACAAGACTCGGATATTCTTGTTTAATCTCTCTCATCACTTGGTCATATTGTCGTTTCTGAGATTCGATTAATTCATTATATTTAGTTCGTTTAGACTTTGTAGTAAATGCTTTAGTCTTGCGTTTTTTACCAGTCGGTCCATATTTAATAGAACTAGATAAATTCAAATAACCCATGTATATAATTATAATCTATGTATGTATTTTATTCAATATGGTTTTTACTATAAAGTGTAATTAATCCAACCTGTTAATACATATTTGTCATTCTTCAAAGGTGGGTTACCCCTATGTATATGTGTCCAACCCGCTGGCCAACATACGAATCGACCTTGTCTTGGGGGTACTCTCACACTTTGATATAAAAATTCTGTTTCGCCACCTTCGTCTACATCATTGAGATAGACCATGAATGCAAGTATACTATTTCTATCATAGATAGTTGAACCTGCTTCTGAGTGCCATTGATGATAACCTTCTGTCGGTCTTGTCTTTTGCATCTTAATCTGAGATGTAAACAGTCCATCGTATGTATTAGAATCAAGTAGTGGGTATTTAATCTGCCACGACTCTATGATTTCATTGTTGATATAGTTTACAACATCTTGTAAAGGTTCGTTCATTGATGCATCGCATGATGTGTAAAAGATTTGTTGGTCTGCTTGTGCAAGATTAGGTATGCCACTTGCTCTTCGACTTGTTGTTAAACCTTTATCTTCTAAGTAATTGAATCTATTGATACATTCATTACATATATTTTCATCAAAGAGATTATCAATGATTCTGATATGGTCGCCATACGAATCATCCCATGGCAAATCAGGTCTATTCTTTACTTGTTCGTTTTGTTTTGTCATAATATTTTAAACTGCATTCAGGTCCACAAAACACTTTTGCAGGTGAACCTTCTTTAATCGATGTATGATATTTGACTTCTGATACTTCTATCTCAGTTCTACATACAAAACATTTAACTACTTGGGGTCTAAACATCTTCTCCCATTAGTTCATCATTTGTTGGGTGTGGGTTGTCATTGAATGTGAACCACATCAACAATACATATCTTTCACCTTGAAATATAGGTTCTACGCCGTGCCATCTCTCTGTAGAGTTATTGAATGCAAGAACTGAACCCTCATCTAAATCAAAAGTATTTCTATCAACTGACACCCTTGCACCTTTATAGTTGTTATTGAGTGTCATTATGAGTGTTCCTGTATCATTCATATCTCCTACATCTTTGTGATATGGGAAGAATGAATCGTCTTTGTAGTGTGCTATCTGAACATATTGCACGACCTCGAAGTCAACATGATTAGGTATGCAGTGACCCATGATGTCAAGTATCTTGTTAAACTCTTTTGATTCTAAAGGTATAACAGTATAATCTACATTCATTTCATGAGCATACTTATATGGAAGATTACGAGATACTTTATCCTCAGGACCTTTTACTTTGTTAGTCTCTAAATCGTGTTCTACTTCTTCAAAAGGTGTATTATGATGTATGTCTATAATCTCATCACAACCCTCTTCTGTTATTGATTGTGAAAATACTTGAATGAAGTCTTGTTCTCTCTCAAAGTGAAATTCACTTTTCTCCTCTTCTTCTTTTACAACAATCGGTGTGTGTTGTTCTGCATTTGTAAAGTCTGTGACATTTAGTTTACCCATTTTTTACCTCGGATGATAGAATCTGACAAAGGTGTATCTCCATTTGTCATCTTTAAATTTGTTATAGTCGTTTATATATGCACCATGCATTCTATTTCCTGCAAAGATGGCGCATCTATTGAATTTTGCAGGTATAACTCGTTGAAGTGTAAAGATATCTTCAACAGGATATAATAAGTCTATGTTCTCATCATTAGTAATCCATTCACCCCCATAGATAGCAGTTCCGCCATCGTCTTCTTTGTCCATGTATACTAACATGTTGAGTGTCGAGTCTTCGTCACTAGCATCTAAGCGTGAATCAATATGTGGATAATGTTGATACTTGTTGTCGAATTGTGTAATAGTTTGAAAACAGTTGAACTCAATGATGTGTTTAAAGTCGTAATGACCTTTCCAGAAGTATTGTCTGCATAAGTCTAAGAGTCTTTGATTCTCTATTTCGTTAATTCGTGTAGGATGACCAATGGTATCAGTAATACGACAATCATTATAATCAATGTGATTGCGAGTGCGAGATTCAGGATTGTATTTCCAAAGTGGATAATCTCTGTTAGTGATGTGTTCATATATGTCTTCAGCGTTTTCAAAAAAGTCATCGATTATTATTACCTCGCCATCGAAAGTGTGATTACTGAAATCACTTCTAAATTTATATAAGTTGTCTACTGCATAAGGTTTACTCATAATTAACTCTCTTGTATGAATGAATAGTCCATATTGTCACCTGTCTCGTATGAACCTAAGTCTTCTTTATGATTTAGGTTAAATGAAATCGCAATTCTCTCATAATCATCTGAGTATTCTTGCGATACTCTAGGAACACCATGCATGATATACGATGGCCATAAGAGAAAATCACCTGTCTTAGGTGTAAAATGTATTTCTGATTGAGCACCTTTTGAACCCACCCACATCAATTGGTCTTCATCAGGCGTTGACATAGCAGTATCGGAGGCGCCATGATTAAATGTAGTTGTGATGTTAGGATTTATGAACTTGATAGGTTGAACCTCGTCTTGAGCAAAGGGATAGTATGTACCACTGATACGACTTTTTACATGATTATGTAATTCGTGTTGATGAGGTTTATTGTAGACACTAACCCATGCAAAGAAATGTATGTCATGTCTACTGATGTGTTTGATATCAAAATCAAATTGAGTTGAAATAAAATCAATATACGAATCTTTCATTTGATTTGAGAATACTCTGAACCATTCTTCTTGTTCCATCTCTCTTCTCAAATCTTGATGAAAATATGTTGTGTAGTTTGTCTCATCGTTTTCAGGTTCTATCATCTTCGCTTGAGAGACCTGATATCTACAGTATTCTGCTATCTGATTATGAGGTTGATTGACAACACCTTGAAAAAAAGGTGTCGGAAATAATGCATGATATCGACCTCTTTGAGGTTGATACATGTTTTTATTTGGTAGATTAGTTTGAATCGGATTCATTTTTCTTCACTGCTACGCCAACACCCTTACTTCCGTCTGGCATAGTCACATTACGATAATATATTACAACTTCTCCTAATTGTTTGATGTATCTTTTTAACTCTTGCATATCTTCTGCCATTACTTTGTAATCACCGATAGACGATGCAACGAACAATATCTCGCCATTGTTCTGTTCTTTCATTTCATCTAAGAATCTATCTAAGTATGTATACCCAACAGGCCAATCTGGATTTTCTCTCTCTGATAAATCACATGCTTTTGGTCGTTTGAGTTCTTCTGCACCATTCTCATCATATCTCTTAGGTTCGAATGATATTGATTTCTTACAAGGGTTTACAATCTTTGCTTCTGATACAACATACCATGTTGGTGCTGTCAATTGAACCGGTCTCGGCAAATCAGGTTGCATGATGTCAATCTTTATTGGTTTTGATACTATTTCTACCTTTTTTGTTGGTAGAAGTGAACATCCACTAATTGTTATCAGTAGACTCAGGAACAGTAAGTTTATATAATTCTTCTGTATCATCTTCTAGACCCTCCATAACTGCTTCACTTGCATTGTTAAATCTTAATTCAATCATTCCAGGTTTCTTTAGAGCAAGTAAATCTAAATTATGTCTACTGAATATCGCAAGATATTCTGCTTTCTCCTGTTCAATCTCTGCATTCTTTCTACTCATGTTCATGAGTGCCTTACCTTGTTTCTCGTAAGACTCTTTAAGAGCGTTCATCGCTTCTTTTTGTTCTTCTACTGCATACTCTAACTTTGCATTATTATCTTTCAGTGTTAGATTTTCCTGATAGAGATAATAACCCCCTAGTCCGAGCACAAGTATAATACCTATAAACATTTGATTCATAGTTCATCTCCATACTCATAGTCTTCTATGATATAATTCAACCCAGCGGAACTTCTATACTCGACAACTTTGTCGTCTTCATCTTTGAACTTTAGATGTTTCTCTTTCTGAGTAATTATTTTCTTTGCAATATAGGTTCTATCGTCTGCATCGCCCCATTCTTTGTTGAATGATACAGTAACTTTATATCGAGTGATGAATAAATCTTTTACCCATATCGCAAATTTCTTCAGCATTCCTACCCACCATATAAAGATAGATGCAAGAATACTCCTGACTTTATTTAAAAACTTCATAAAACTATTTAGTCGTTATTTCTAAGAGACTTTAGAATCTCAATAGTGTTCTTAGCACTAGTATGAACGATACCTATACCCCCTGCTTCATTCCATGCATCGATGTTCTTTTGTCTATCATCGATAAGAACAGAACCTTCGAAAGCATACGCCGCTTTCTGAGTACCTGTGAATGTGCAAGTGACAGGAATAGTTGGGTCGACATATCTTTTCACCCATTCATTCTTATCATATACTACTAACTCTCTGTTGACTTCACCAGCGGCAGTCAATATCTCCCATGGTGTCTCACAATGTCTGACATATGCAAGTAAATCATACATATCGACCATTGGAGGTAGATTCGCAAAGAGTCTCTTGTTTGTTAGTTCTTCTTTTCTTAGGTCATATGTTGTATGACCCTCAGAATCATTAGTAAGTGGTTCACCCAAATACTGTGGCATCTCAACACCTCTTAGAAAGTCGGCAAGAACACCGTCCATATCTAAGAATATTCTTTTTACTTTTCCTTTCATCATGTGGTTATTATATGAAAAAATTGGGGTCATTGTCAAGTGTTTTCTCTAGTAGATATGCTTCATGTTCGCATATATTTTCACCGTTTAACACTTGTTTGGCGTGAACCATTTCGTGTGCAAGTGTGACATATCTATCATCGTTCATTCTGACATAAATGTTGAGATATGTTTTGTCTTCTAATACTCTAGGGTGTTCTATTAAACCCTGTTGTTTGAATGAAGGAGGGAGACGCTTAATATCTAATACACAATTGTGATGGTCGATTTTAAGTTTCTTTGAGTATTCGACTGCTTTGTTTAAAAGGTCTTTATACTTACAATATATCTCCATTCTCTCTCATAATCTAATCTTTATCCAAATCATCGTAATAGTATTCGTCTATCTTCTCACCTGTAAAAATACATTTCAAAGGTTTGTGTTCTTCGATATCGAAATCTTCTGATTTTGCTTTAACTTCAATTTCAACATCATGTTCTTCACAATAGTAAACTAGTCTAATCATATTTGGGTATATACTCCTCTTCGTGTTTGATTAATTTCCATAATGATTCGAAGGACTTTTTCTTACCTTCTCTTTCACCTTCATCAACAAGAACACCATATGGTAGTGGGTGTTTTGCATCTTTTTGTTTAAAGTCTAAACCTTGCGTATATATTCTAACTTCGTTGAGTTGATTATCAATAGACTTAAACAAGTGCTTATATCTCTCACATATGACATCTTGGTCTTTCTCTGCTGGAAGATATAAGTAAAACTTTCTCATTACTTATTAGTGTGCCATTCGAGTAGGTTATCATACCCACCGATTGCAGTGCCATCGATTCTGATTTGTGGAAAAGTTCTTGCAGTTGGGAACTGTTCAAAGAGTTCTTCTCTTGTAAAGTCCTCATCTAACATCTTATATTCAAATTCATACCCTTGTTGTTCACAAAGCGCTTTCGCTTTTACACAATAAGGACATGACGGTTTACTAAAAATCTCAATCATAATATATGTTTCTCCCTGTCTTTCTTTGCAGTATATATTGTTCCTGTCTTACGACCATAATAAGGTTCTCTTTCGAGACCCTTGGTTCCTTCTGTATTGAATAGTAATAGTATCAAACAAAAGATACTAACTATTAATGCAAATGTTAAAAGTATCGCCTCCATTATGAGTTGATACCCTCTACCCAATTCTCAGCAGTGTTCTCTGCATAAACCTCTGAGTGATTGTGAACCTTTTTTGTTGCTTCGAATTCTGTTCCTTTAAATACATCAACTTCGAAACCCAAAGGTGTGCTATAGACTTTCGCCATTCTATCACCTTTCTGATATTGATGTAATATTTCTCTTTCTTTTGTCATAATTTAAAGTCCGCAAATGTGTCATCACTGACATCTTGTTTTATACCCCCAATGACATAAGATTCAATCTCTGTTTCTTGGGGTGCATTCTGTAATCCTCTACTATTGAACCAATGTTTAGTCCATGGCAGTGGGTTATTGGCACTTGAAATATCATAGATAGGATTCAACCCTATAGCTCTCAAGCGCTTGTTTGCAATGTATTCTACATATTGACCGAGTAAAGGTACTGATAGTCCAATCATTGAACCTTCTTTGAATAGAAACTCTGCCCATTCTTTCTCCTGTGCAACTGCATCTTCATACATTGCATAAACTTCTTTCTCACAATCTTTCATGACCTTGTTCATCATCTTGTCATTCTCTTGATTTTTATATGCTTTGAGAATATGTTGTGATACTGCAAGGTGTTGTGCTTCATCTCTAGCGATGAATGATATAATCTTTGCTGAACCTTCCATGAGTTTTAACTCACCGAATCCGAAACTACATGCGAATGACACAAAGAATCGTATACCTTCTAAGATGTTGACTGATATCAATGCGAGATATAATGCTTTATATAATTCGTATTCGTCTACTTTGAGACCTAATAGTTTTCTACGACCCAACTCAATGAACTTGTCATACTTCTCTGTTACCATCTCTGCTCTCTTAATGATTGCAGGTTCATCTATAATTGTGTCAAATATATCACTAGGGTCTGCATAAACATTCTTTATAATATGTGTATAACTTCTACTATGAATTGTCTCCATGAAGTCCCATGTAATAATACAAGACTCTAGTTCAGGTAGGGTGACAAATGGTAAGAATGCTATGGATGGCGCCCTACCTTGAACTGAGTCAAGTAAAGTTTGATATCTTAGATTTGATGTAAAGATATGTTTTTGTGCATCATTCAGTTGTAGATAGTCTGACCTATCTTTCTGTAATGATACTTCTTCTGGTCTCCAAAAGAAACCTAATTGTGTTTGTGTAAGTTTGTCAAAGATAGGATATTTGAACTCATCAAATCTTTGAGTATTTAACTCTTCGCCAAAGAATATCTTGTTCTTTGTGAAGTCTACATTTTTCTTATTGAATACTGTCATGGTTGTCTATTTAGTCGCCTCTCGTTCCATTTTCTTTTCGTCTAATTCAATATCATCATAATTATTTACAAACTCTTTTAAATTACCCATTGCTTGAATATTTTTGTAGTGACCATTGAAATTTCTAAATGCATCTAATTGTCTACATTGAATTTCGTTTGTGTTCATATATTTGTGTTTTCTAGCATCTAACTCTAATGCTTGTATGGGAGGGGCAGTTGCAACATTTCTACTTTTTGCATAATTAAAACCTTCTATATGTTGCATCTTACTAAATCTATTGAACCAATGAATGAACATATGATAACTGTAATCGCCTAACAGATAGTCTCTCCAATGTGGAATATTAGGACCTTGATAGAGAAGTAAATCACCTGGTTCTAGAGATATCGACTTACAATTATTCTTTAGTCTTTCTCTCTGACTCAGGTCTTGCGACTCACCCTTGACTGTTTCTGGTGACTCGTCAACATAATTCTTATCGTTTCTCACCCATATCTTCCAAGGTGTATTATCATCTGTTTGATAATCTAAACATAATGTTCCACTGACTTCACATGATGGTCTATCTAAATGTGACCCTAAGTATGCACCTCTAACATATTTTCTTGTATATGAATATGTTTCTACTAATTCCATGTCAAAGAAACTTTCTAACTTCTTCGTCAAGTAAGAGTGCATTGCGACACCCTGTGGTGTGCAATAACCCCCATGCGATTTACCTATTGATGACTGAGGATTATCGAATGTTATGTCTTTTGTTTCATGAAGCATGAAACCCTTTTCAGGTGCATTCTCATCTACTCGCCACATATCCATCGCCATCTCTATAATGTCTTTGGGTATGAAGTTCTTTAAGACAACATATCTGTCTTTCATAAACTTCCATGTTTCAGGTGTAGTTGTGCCTCTAGAGTTTTTTACATCTGGATTCGTATTTCTTATATGAACAGTTTTATTCTCAAATGGCACAGGCATCGCAATCTTCCTCACTATCATCATATTGAGACATCACATTAGCGGCGTCTTCAACAGCGCTTGGTTTATCTTCAACAACATCTTCTACTTTACCATCCATTGTGTTCTGATAATAAGATGTTTTCCAACCATACTTATATGTATTCAATAAATCTTTTGCCATAACTGATACAGGAACTTCATTGTTCTCATAGTTCTCTGGATTATAAGACCAGTTTCCTGATATCGCTTGGTCAAAGAATTTCTGCATAACTGCAACTACATTGATATACCCTGTATTGTCTTTCATATCCCATAAAAGAGTGTATGCATTCTTTAAGTGAGAGTATTGTGGCACAATCTGTTTCAGTGTACCTTTCTTACTCTTCTTAACTGACAAGTAATCTCTAGGTGGTTCGATACCGTTTGTTGCATTGGACACAACACTTGACGATTCACTTGGCATTTGTGCTGTGAGTGTCGAGTGTCTCAACCCATGAACTTGAATATCTTTTCTTAGTTTCTCCCAATCACAATAGTATTTTGGTTCTACTAATTCATCTACTTCTTTCTTGTAATGGTCAATCGGCAATTTACCTTCTGCATATTTTGTTCTATCAAAGTATGTGCATTCACCTTTCTGTTCTGCAATCTTATTAGATGACTTTAACAGATAGTATTGAAATCTCTCTGTTAGTTCATGAACTAATTTCCATGCAATTGGGTCGTCATACTTGACTTTGTTCTTTGCGAGAAAATGTGCAAGACCGATATACCCAATACCAAGACTTCTTCTTGCGAGTGTTGACCTCTCAGCAGCAGGAACAGGATACTCCTGATAATCTATCAGTTCTTCTAACCCTCTGACTGCAAGGTCGCATACTTCTTCTAGTTCAGAATCTTTTACTATACCCACATTGATAGCAGACAAGATACATAATGCAATCTCACCTTCACCATCAATGTGTTGAATAGGGTCTGTTGGGAGTGTAATTTCTTGACAAAGATTACTCATGTTAACTTTGTCTAAGAAACTACTATGCGAATTACAATGGTCAATATTCATAATATAAATTCTGCCAGTCTCCGCTCTTTCTTTTAGTAATTCTGTAATTAACTCCCTAGCACCTATTTTAGTTTTTGGAATTGAAGTCGCTCTTTCGTATTTCTCGTAGAGTTCATCAAACTCACTTGTTCCAAACTTGTCGTATAAATCAGGCACATCATTAGGACTGAACAATGTAATGTCTTCATTCTGTAAAAACCTCTTATAAAATAATTCACTTAATTGTATAGAGTAATCTAGTTTTCTTACTCTGTTGTCTTCTGTCCCCTTGTTGTTTTTGAGGACGATGATGTCTTCAATTTCTTGATGCCAGATTGGAAAGTGAACAGTAGCTGACCCACCTCTGACGCCGTTTTGAGTGCAACATCGTACCGTTGATTCAAATTTTTTAAGGAAAGGGATAACTCCAGTATGCTGAACTTCACCTCCTCTAATTTTTGACCCAATACCTCTAACTCTTCCTGCATTGATTCCAATGCCTGCTCGTTGTGCAACATATCTTCCTATCGCCATGTCTGATGAAAAGATTGAATCAAGCGTATCGTCTGTGTCGACTAATACACATGATGCAAACTGTTTTAAAGGTGTTCTTACACCCGCCATAATAGGAGTGGGTATGTTTATCTTAAACTGACTAATAGCATCATAATACTTCTTGATGAATTCTAGTCTATCACTCCCATAATCTCTAAACAATGTCATAGCAATTAACATATACATGAATTGTGGTGTTTCAAAGATTGCACCATTACTTCTATCTTGCACAAGGTATTTGTCTACAACCTGTTGGAGACCTGCATATGTGAAATCTAAATCTCTACTATGTCTTAGATATGAATCTAACTTAGCGTATTCTTCTTCACTATACAGTTTTAGTAGTTCGCCTGTGTATAATCCTTTTTCTACATTACGCTCTACTAAATCTTTTAAATTCGGATAAATCTCTGAGTCTTTCCATTTTGTGTTAAAGACCTGTTTCTGAACTGCAAATAACAATAATCTAGCAGCAACAAATTGATAGTTCGGTGATTCTAATGATATCAGGTCACTGGCACTTTTGACAAGTATCTTTTGTATCTCTTGGGTTGTAATGCCATCATAAAATTGTAGACCACTATTCATCTCTACGAGTGACTCTGATACACCTGTAATACCTCTACAGGACTTTTCTACCATTCTATGAATCTTATCTAAATCAATACTGACTTTCGAACCATCTGACTTTATAACTTTTATATCTGAATTCATACCTTTTTAAACTCCATCAATTGTAATCGTGCTGAGAGACCTTGAACTGTATTACGATTGATGATATCAATTACTTCAATCTCACTAAGACCTGACATAATCATGTCATTGATGTCTTTGCATTCTGTTATTCTCTTATCATTCCATATACAGACACGATAACCAAGGTCAATGACCTCTTCAATCTTCTTTATGATTTCTTGGTTTCTTGGTTCGTTGTCAAATATGAGTATCGCATTTTCTTTTATATCTTCGCTGATTTTCTTAAAGTCACTACCTGCAACAGCAATACTATTTGGTAGGAATAGACTGTCTATGGGTCCCTCTGTCACATAGATTGTCTTAGTTCGGTCCACATTATTATAGTTGAAGATGAGCGGAACATCATCTCGAAACCTAAGGGTTAAATATCGTAAAGGTGAGTCGTTGATTGCTCGACCTGTTAACCCTGTTAGTTTCCCATTCTCATCATAGAATGGCAATATGATTCTTGGGTCATTACCTAAGACCCTGTCTTTATACTTATCTGACAATAAATGTAGAACTTGTGCTTGTTCTACAAACCAGATGTCTTTCCATTGAAACTCTGGTATCATTCTCTTTCTGAGATATTGTCTTGACACCTCTTTCTCGCCAGCAGTGAATGCTATCGCTTTGAGTGAATCATCTTTTTTATTTAGAAAATCTGTCCGTGGACTGAACTTAAATTTAGACGAATCTGGCATTTTTCTTGACTTAGGTTTGACTCCTTTCTCTCTAAGATATTCTTTGAGATACTCTTTATGTATAGAAGGGAAATTATCTTTGATAAAGTTAACACTAGAAGTCGACTTACTACAGTTATGACACTTGTAGATGAGTGATTGTTCTTTTACAAAGTGATAACCCCTAGATTTGTAGACATTCTTTTGTGAATCACCACAATATGGACATCTATGATTAAAGGTATTTTCGTTTACCCATTTAGCTCGGTCAAGATAGACCGACACCATATTAAGATATTTCTTCTCTAACCATAGCATGTATACTATTATACATGGGTCTGATATAGATTACAAGGTGGTTTTATGTCTTTTTCTTGGGTAATTTTGACTTGGGAACCTGTAGAACATATCTGTTTTCTACCACTTTTGGTTTCTCTTGTTCAACTCTTCTTGCAATCAGACCAGTTGTTGACACCAGTAGTAACACCGCCAAGGGGTCGAACACGAAAATGAGTGCAAAAATCACCCACCTCACGGCGTTGTCAAGGTACTTGACAGACTCTTCTTGACCGTATATTACTTCTGCAACATACTTAATTGGTCCTATTTCACTCTCTTGTTCTAATTGTAATCGTTCAAGAGGTAGTTTTTGTTCATTTAATAATACTATATCATCTATGATAATGTCAATATCATTTGCAATTTCTTTTCTTTCGTCTTGTTGTCTTCTATCGATATAGTTTCTATCTTGGGGTCTTGCAGTTTCTATAACTTGGTCAAGTGTTGCAACCCTACTCTCTAATCTATTGAGTTGTGATTCTTTTGCATCTATTCTTTTATCGATGATTGACATCTCTAATGTATACGAATCTCCAACTAATGTTGTTTCTATATTCGCCTTAGATAGATAACCAAATATACCGAGTGATGTTATCAACATGAGAACTACGACTGATGCAGTCAAATAGTATTTCATGTAGTTTAGTTTTTCCCAATAGAGATGTAGATAAGCGGCAGTGACTAATTTACCAAACTCTAAAGCACTTGTCATTACTACTACGCCAAGATATGCACCTGCGAATATAGTTGCAAGTCCAATGACTGAGAAGTAAGCGGCGATTCCAGCAATGTAGATACTTGTCGCCAATGCTAGATAGTTCAAAAATTTGTTCATAATTTATCTGAATCTTTTTAAAAGACCAAAGAGTTTTTTAGAATCTTCTTTATTCTTCTTCAAGTATTTAGACCGACTTTTCATGAGTGGTATATCAGTCGATACTGCTGAACCTGTAGAGTTGAGAGGTGCATCTTCTGATACCTCATCAAAGTTCATATACTTTACAAGTTCGTCTGCAAGTTTTATACCTGCTTTGTAGTCACTAGGGTAATGTAAACCTGCAACTACTCTTCCATAAGCACTTTTATCTGCCATCTTTCTGAGTTCGTCTTTATGCTCTGGATATTTTTCACTGTAGTAATTTGCTACTACATATGATTGAACAGTATGACCACTAGGGTATGATGGTGTATTTGCTGTTCCTGTTTTGAATTTCTTAAAAGGTATCTTTAGTGCTTCTGCAATCTGATATGGTCTTGGTCTATTGAATATGTTTTTATAATGTCTTTGAACTGGTGTAGATTGGTCTTCTAAGTATTCTATGACATCATCACTGTAATCTAGACCGACTTCGTTTAGATACTCTTTGATGTAATACGATGTATCTTTATCAGTCATCTTGTATTCTATTTGTAGTTCTTTACTTGCACCGTTGACTTCTTTTTGTATTGTTTCTATCTCTTGTCTAGTAGTTTTAGAATCATTCTTAGGTGGTTCAGGTAATTTTATAGATGACCATTGGTCGTTGAAAACTTTTATCTTTTTGTATTTTGCTTTTTTCAAATCTTTTGAAGGTGCAAATTGCATATCGTTCATCTCTAAGATGTTTACGATTCTCATTTCTGATACACCTTTGGGTTCATTGTTCTTATCGAGACCAATTGCTTTATCTACTGCTCTTGCACCTTTCTCTACAGTATCACCCATTTTTTGTGCCCATTTGACCATTCTCTCTTTCATGACCTTACCCGCTTCAGTTTGACCTGCGCTTTGTAGACCTGAATAAGTTAATGCTAGTGCAAGACCTGTAGCACCTCCCATCCATATAGGAAGACCACCTGTTGCTATACCTGCTGATAATAGACCCATACCCTTTATGCCATCAGGCGTTGCAATTAGTTCTCTAAAACCTGCTTCACCTGCAAATGCTTGAGGTATAATAGTCAAGTCAAAATCTGATTCGATATCACCTGAGAATGACATTCTTAACCATTGTCCGATTGCAAGACCTGAAACTGCAACAGCAGATAGTGTAGATAGAGGTTTGTTCTTCTGCATAAACTCATCTACTTTGATGATACCCTTTTCTAATTTTTGAAACGAATCAGTATCATGTATAGCGGCACCGCCAACTGTTAGTGATTTACCAATAGTTCTGAGTGACCCCATAACAACTCTTGATGCACCTGTTATACCTGCACCCAATGCTTTTACTGTATTGTATACTGATGGTTCTTTGAATGCAATCGCAACTGTTTCTATGTCAGCGTCAACAGCATCTATGACACTTCTGACATGTTGTTTTAAATCTTTGACTGTATCAGGAAGTTCTGGTTGTTCTTGTTCTGGTGCAACCTCACCCTCTTCACCTTCTGGTTTCTCTTCGTCATCAGGTATTTCATGGTCGTCATCAGACATCGCATCTCTTTTCTTTGCGAGTTCTTTTGCTTTCTTAGAATTTGGGTGGTCTTTTAGATATTGTTCTTGTTCATCAGGAGTCATGTCGAAGAACCATGCATCCTTCTTATTGTCTTCTAATAATATCTCTTCACATATCTTATCTATCGCATCACAATATTGTCTGTATTCTTCGTCAATATGATATAATACTTCGTTAATATACATCTTCTGCTGTGAATAGAACTCTATCTTCGCCTATTCTTCCCTCGTATATGAGTATGCCATATCCGATACTTTTCTCTGATATATGCGATACAATTGATTTTGCAGGATAGATTTTTATCTCTTCGTTCTCATCAAAGTTTTGTTTGATTTGAGTTCTAAGTCGATATTCATCTTGTATAGATAACTTGCCAACATTTTGTGCTTCTGATAGTTGTTCTGGTGTAAGTAGACCTTCATTCTTTAAATGTCTATAGAAGTCTTCAAATAGTTGGTCAGATTGTTCTGAATCTAATTCTGCATGTTCTTTTAGAAGTGCAAGTGCGACAGCGTATGAAGCGAATGCAGTCTTACCACCTGGTAATTTACCGAGTAGTTTCTTCAAGTTGAATACTAATCTATGTAAAGGTGTAAGAGAGTTCTTCTCTTCTTTTGTCTTAGGATTGTTTTCTACAAACTGATTCTTAATCTCTGGATGAGGAATCTTTTTAATTCTATTGCCATCTCTGTCAATAAAACCAAACTTATAAGCAGGAGTCTTTTGAAAATCTGTTGTTAACATTTTCAAAATCCTGAATACGATTAAACTGTCTATTACTCTTCCGACCATAATATCTATTTATGCAATCTGAATGACTACAATTCTCTGAGTCTAGCGATTAAAGTATCATCAAGAGGTATTTCGGTCATCCAATCTTCTTCTATAAGTTCTAAGTATAATAACATAGTCTTTATAGATGACCAGTGTTTGTCTTCCTTTATCTTAAACTGTAACATTCTCATGCAAGGGTCGAAACCGAATACATTGAATAAACATATGATATGGTTCAACATGAGGCGTTCCCTCAGTTCACCATTTTCGTGATAACGATGTAGTAATCGTTTTAGATATCTGAACCTTCGTAAGTCTTCTTGAAAATCCTCAATGTCTTCACATTGGGGGTCATCGTAATACTTCATAGCGAATGCTTGAAAGTTCTTTGCTGTGATTTTGTCAAATAGACCCATAATATAGTAGTATGTATAATGTAAAAAAGGGTCTAATAAAGACCCTAATCTTTACACTAAATTGCCGTAAACTTTAAATGAACCTGTTTCTAACTGTTCGTATTTAACTTTTAAGTTTACAATTTTTTCTTCTTTATCGAATTCATCATGTGGTGTGTCTACTGACTTACCAAATGTTTCTCCGTATCTAGAAAATTGTAGGTCGAGTTCACCTGTTCCTGAGAACTCTTCTTCTTGCACAACTCCGTGTCCTTCTGTTGACACTTTCTTATGCAAACCGAGTAATGAAAGTTTACTTTCCATCTGAGCGATTGCCGCTTTTGGATTCATAAACTCACTTACTGCAACATGACCTAAAACTGCGTTAATTTTGTTCTTAACATCTACATCATCTATATCATAAGGGACTTTTGATGAACTCAATCCTGCCCCACCTGATACTAGTCCAGCATCATGGAATGCAAGAGCGGTATTCTCTTCTAAGTAATCTTTAAATGATTTCATATTTTTCCCCTGTTAAATTGTTGATTAACTATCTGCTAATACAGTATCGTCATCAACATCTGGTGTTCCAACATCTGAATCGTCATCAAAGTCAGCGACATCAGCGCCCATTGAACCTGATGACATTGCTACCAATGTTTCCCATTGAGTTCTTGAACCGACCACTTTTCTTTTGACCCAACCTTCTGACTTAACACCTGCATTAGCAGCGACTTCTGCTGTATCAGCACCATATGTGTCTGCTTTATCTGCTGTGTTAAGGTATTTTGGTTTAGATGCTTCGTTATCTAATAATCCCCAAAGTGCCATGTTATTCTCCTAAAATTTATTTGCGACTTTCAATATCGCATTAAAAGTCTTCTTAAATGTATTACTATCTTTTTGTAATAGTTGTAAGTATTTAGTCCGAATAGGTGCTTTAACCTTCATTAAAGTGTCATGAACTATACGAGCATCTTTGTTTTTGACCTTAGTCTTTTTCATGTCGTCTGTTCTGACTTCGCCATCTTTTGTTAAATCTTTGAAACTTCTCAATTGCATTAACATAGCGGCGTCTGGTCTATTCTGAACACCTTTTGCTTTAGAATTAAATGCATCTAAAGCTCTTTGATAAACCTCATCTTCTTCTGCTTCTGAGTATTTACCTTTTGCCATGGTTGAAATCTTCATCAACCTTGATTTTAAATCTTTTTCATTCTTCGCTTGTGATACTGCACGAGCAATCTTTTTATTACCTGCATCAGACATCATAGAAAAGTCTGCAATCTTTTCCATGACTGCATTTACTTCTTTCGACTTCTTAACATAACCTAATTTCAAAAGTTTCTTCTTAAATGCTTTAGTTCTTGCATCAGAAGTTAGAACTTTCTCAATAGTTTGTTCTACTTCTTTTCTATCCATTACTTAGTCGTTCTGCTTTGTCTCTGAGTGCTTCTAATTTGTCTTGAGCATCCCAAACTTTATTTTGATATCTTCTTAGAGCTTGTCTACCTTCACCTCTATCACCTGCTTGAGACTTAAACTTTCTTGCCCTTTGAAGTTCAGCGGTTGCTCTTTCTATTTGTTTTCTTAATGTTTCAGGCACTTCTTCTTCTAATGATTCATTGTATGGGAAACCTTTTAAAGGATTCTTATCGAATTCATTTGAAGCGGCGAGTAGTTTCTTTGCATCAACTCTATCATGAAACTTGAATGTATGTGTCTTACGAGTCTTATCATCTTGAACAGTATAACCTGTTGCGGATTTCTTGACAATTTTACCCATGTGTTTATTGCCTTTTGAATCGTAATAGTCTAACTCTAGACCAACTCTTGCATCTTTCTTAGTTTCTGTGCCCATACCTTTTTGTGCAAGTTTTCTGTAGTTCTCTGACATCTGTATTTTAGGTTTAAACTTCTGCATGACTTGTTTATGATACTTAGTCATGTCTTTGTTACCTGCATCTACAGCAAGTTCACCACCATTTAGATTATCATCATTGATGTCAAAACTCATAAGATTAACACTTTTAAGCATGTTCATTGCCTTTTGAGCATCATTCTTATTTTTAAATTTGTATTCTACATACGATACTTTCTCAGTCATCATCTCTCTGTATGTGTCCATGACATCAAAAGATTCTCTTGTAGGTTTCTTAGGTGCAGGATTCTTTCTTCTCATGTCAACGATTGCAGTCCAGAGTTCTTCTCTAGTCATTGTGTCGCCTGAACCTGCATCTTTGAATTGCATCGCAAAATACTTTTCCATCTTATCATAGATTTCATCAGCGCTTAAAAATGATTTGATATAACTTCTAAGTTCTCTGTTTGCTTTTGCGTTGTATTGTGCGTTGACTCTTGCCTTCTTATGAATAAATGCAAAGTAGTAATCATTGTCATAGACAGGATAACTTAAAGATAACCAAGAACTCTTCAATGCGCTATTGTTATAATAGTGAGTGCCTTTATCGTTCTTTACAATCCAATCTTGTTCTTTCTTGTTTATACCAACCTTCTTTGCAAAGACTTCGATTGGCATTTCTTTTGACATTTTTGCCATGATTTACCTCGGCATTCCTTTTGCTACTTTACCTCTTCGCATCTTTTTCATGATGCTTCTTTCCATGTTTTCTTCGATTGCATCTTCCCAAATTTGACGATTACTCTCATTCGCCATAG
>Ga0213859_10000024_pt1 | contig 63101 bp, 54 predicted proteins | sample PICome_2_FD_160133 | JGI IMG/M metagenome (GOLD analysis project Ga0213859, IMG submission 160133) | Coastal seawater microbial communities near Pivers Island, North Carolina, United States - PICO304 | ecosystem: Environmental > Aquatic > Marine > Coastal | place: USA: North Carolina...
AATCCAGGTATTAGAGAAGTAAGAATAAATGCTGCATTAAATAAAGCAAGAGATATAGGTCAAAGAATAGCAAAAGAATCTCTTAGTAGTAATAATAATTTTGTAAGTACTGTTACATCTGGAAGTAAGGGAGATTACTTTAATATTGCTCAAATTACAGGATTATTAGGACAACAGTTTATAAAAGGTAAACGAATAGCTAGAACTTTAAATAATGGAAAAAGATCTTTACCTCATTATCCTTTAGACGAGAAATTAAGCATAGAAGACAAGTATGAATCTCAAGGATTTATTAAAAATTCATTTATTCATGGATTAAATCCAAAAGAGTTTTTCTTTCATGCAATGGCAGGTAGGGATGGTATTTGTGATACAGCTATGGGAACAGCTACAAGTGGTTATACACAAAGAAAAATAGGTAAATGCACAGAAGATATTACTGTAAAATATGATGGTACTGTTACAGATTCAAGTGGTGCTAAGATTCAACTTTGTTATGGAGATAATGGCTATGATCCTACTAAGACTGTTTTTATTAATGGTGAATCACAATGTTGCGATGTTTCACGTATAGTTAATAAACTAAATATGAAGCACAAATAATTATTCTTTTTTAATAATAAAAATGTACTTTGATATAAAAATAATCGATAGAGATATCGATTATTTAATTTTTAGACAATCAATGATTTTAAATTTGAAAGATGTCAATATGGAATTTAAAAAAAAATTAAAATTATTTGAAAATGATGATATTATGGATATTTTAAGATCAAATCCTAATTGTATCTATTTTAATACTTTTAAAAATGGTAAAAATATTAAATCTTTATGTTATAACACAAACGGAACATTCTATATAATGTACTTTTAATTTTATAGTATAATTATACTATAAAATTATCTTTTTAATTATTCATCATCTTCAGTAAGTTCTTCTTCATCTTCCAACAAATCATCTTCTTCTAAATCATCATCAGATTCTTCTTCAGATTCTTCTTCAGAATCTTCTTCATCATGAGTTTGTTTTACTATTTTTTTAGGTAGTTTGTTCTTATCTTCTTGTTCTTCTTCAGAATCTTCAGATAGTTCTTCATCATCAGATAGTTCTTCATCATCAGATAGCTCTATTTCTGTTTCATTATCCTTTTTTGATGCTAAATTATCAGGTATTACAAATGGAAAGTTAAACTTTCTACAAATTTCAATACTCTCTTCATTCAAAGGATCTACACTTCCATCTTCATTTTGAACCGCATAAACTTTCTTTTGATTGTTAAAAATCAAATTAGATTGAGAATGTTGATAGTTTCCAAAAGCATTTCTTCTAACAGGGACTTGACTACTGATAGTTGTTTGTAATTTTTTGATTACTTCTTTCTTTAATGTATCTTGTGGTTTCATTTGTTTTTGAGGTTTTTTAGGTATATCTTGTTCATTACTAGAGCTAGGTCCAGTATTATCACCATTTGTTTTTGAAAATTCTACTAATCTAGATAGTATCTCAGACTTTTTACCTCCACATTTCAATCCTCTTTCTTTACATAAAGCTTTTAATTCAGCTACATTACAAGATTGAAGAGAACTCATGTCTAGAGTTTTATCGGTTTTCTTAGACGAAGAAACTACATGAGAACTAGAAGAAGATGAAGATGAAATATTTGAAAAAATATTAGATAGTTCGTCTACATCTATATTAAACTTTTTAGAGATTTCATTGTTATAGTCTTGAATAAACTCTTCAATAGAAGTTTGTATAGATTGAAATAATTTATCTTTAAAATTCATGGTTTATTATAATAAAAAACTTAAATTTTTAAATATCATTTTGTTTTTTGTATACTATCATTATATAATATAATATATTACTTAAGAATAGTATATTATATTATTATTTTTCTTTAAAATGAGTTATATATGTAATAAATGAATTATTCTTGAGTCTTACCAAAGAAATTTAATCTATTAACTAAAACATTATCTTGATCGTCATCTATATTAATCTGATTATGTATATATATAGTAGATTTATACAATAATTTTAAAAATCTTTGTCTCTTTCTATTTCTTTCTTTTTCATTATTTTCTTTACTTGAAACTCCAAATATATCAACAGTAGTTAGATCACTTTTAGTTTTAGTTATTTTTTCAGATAAATCGGTATCAAGAATTAATCTATTTATAAATTTGATATTTTCTTGAGATGGATTTTTTATACTAACTAAATCATCTGTAGTCATATCTTTTGTTGTTATTATTTTTATAGCTAAAAGAATATCTTGGTGGTCTATGTTAAAGTTTTTATAATTCATAGATTCATTAAAATTATTTATACGTACTAATAAATTTATCAAAGATTTTACTATAAAAATTTCTCTACTACTAAAATCATCTTGTTCTTCTTCTTCCAATTCTTTGGATACAATATTTTCAGACAACTTTATTGTATCTTTTATATATTGTTTTGTAGGATTAGAAGTATTTGAAATAATGAAATATAAGATAGTTGCTATATAGTTCCATATAAGTTTAGCAGAACTAGGTTTAATTCTTATACCTTTTTCAGTTAGTAATTTTATTAAATCTTCTAAGAATTTAGTATGGGGATGTATTTTAATTGTATTTGATAATTTATATAATAAACTACATGGTTGATATATATTAGTTATAGTTAATTTTATGTTTTTATATTCTATACTATTTTTTACATCTTTCTTGAATTTTTTAGCTATATAATTATTAGTAAAATATATAGTATTAATAATATCTATTACTCTTGTCTTATACCACTTTGATAAAGTAACAGATTTATTTGATCCAAATAATAATTCAGAAATGTTATCTATATTAATATGAGATTCTACAATTCGAACTTCATCTTGTAATTTTTCTCTTATTTCCATTAATCTTTTACCCATATAGTCTTCTCCTTTCTTTTCTTTAGTACCAGAACCTAGTATAAGATCATTTCTATCATTATATATAAGTTTAGAATTACCTGTTTTTAATAAAAGATTTTGAAGAGATTCCTTATTAAACTTGTGAGCAAGTAGCTTATCTGTATTTGACTTTAATTTTTCATCTAAAATTTGTTTTTCTAATTGTTTTAAATTTTCAGTTATATTTTTTGTTGATAAAAAGTTCTTAAGCTCATTTATTTTATTAATTTCACTAATTTCAGAAATTTCGATAGATAGAATATTTCTATAAATATCTAGTTTGGATTTATTACTATAAATATTTCTAAAAAGTAAAAATATACCATAATGATAAATTGTTGGGAATTTTAAATCTTCTAAATATATAAAATAAGAATTATTAACCATTGTTGGATTAAGAGGACTATCTTCTTCTAAAAGATATTCTTTCTCTACAAACATAATATTTTTATCTGAGTCATGGTGTTTTACTTTTGTAGGAGATAATGTATTATCTGAAGTCATGTAATCCATATTATATAGATTATACATTGTGGTTTCTCCTACCTGACTTCCTTCTGTTGAAGATTTTATAGAAGAATTATAAACAGACTCGGTATCATCTTTGCTTTCATCTGCATCGTCTTGTAAAACATTTTCATCTACATCATCTTCATTTAAAGATACTGTTTCATTATCTGACATAATAGGTAAATCATCTAAACTTGATGGTAATTCAGGAAATTCTTTTAAAAATGTTTTTATTTCTTTTGTTACATCTGCATCTAGTTTATCATTTTCATATAATGTTTTTATTCTTTTTTTTATATCGTTATACTCTTCAATATAGTTTTTTTGATAGTATGATATTAATTCTCTTTGATTATCTATTGTGTTTTCAGAATCTTTTTCAATTATATTATCTTCTGTTAAAATATTTTTCAAAAAGAGATATAATATAGCTTTATTTCTTAAGAGTTGTCTTTTTAATTTAAAATTTTCATATTCTTTTAATTTTATAATTTTTAATACTAAATTATTTGATGGATTATTTAATTCATCCATAATTAATTCATTCGATTTATAGATAGATAAAATTTGTTCTCTATTAGGTATTTTATCAAGATTTTCTGGTTTAAGGATAGAATTTTGAAGATAGTCTATTTTATTTAAATTTTCTAGAATATAGTCATAATTTTTTGGTTGAAATTTTTTATCTAAAAAATAGTCAAGATTATCTCCTGTTTTTATCTTGTTAGTAACAGTGATATAGATTTTATAAATTTTTTCTATATTATCTTCTAATATATTTTGTTCTCTACCCTTTTTTTCTTCTAATTTTTCTTTTAAAAGATCATTTTTTGTGTTGATTATAAGTGTTGAATACTTATCTTTAAAGTCGGAGTCAAGATAGTTGTAACTGTCATCAAAAACTATCTTATTTTTATCTAAATCTATATCTAGAAGAGCATTTCTAAAATTTTCATTTTTAATACAATAATTTATAGCGTATTGCAAAGTGTCAAGAGATGATAATCTTTTGCCTTGTACAAAATATTTGTATATACTATGTAAATTATGTAATTTTGAATTATTTTTTAAGTTTTTGTATGCTGTAGAACCTTTTTCAAACATATTTGAATAAATATAGTTAGAACCTGTTAAGGTATTGTCTAAAGACAGTTGAGATTTTTTAAAATTATTTCCTAATGGAGCGAATAAATCGTTATTGTATAATAGAATGATGTTTTCAGATTTTTTAAGATCTTTAGTTTCCATTTATTAAACAAAGAATAAAAATTATTACTACTTAAAACTAAAATAACGATTTACAAAAATGTCTGGACTTTTATTTTTAAAATCTAATGATTTTCATCATAGTACTCAAGGAAATAAAGGAAAATTATTAGTAACTAATATTCCTTCATTTTCATTAGTATTGTTCTATTCCACTAAATGTGAACACTGTCAAGAACTTTTACCTATATTTAAGTCTTTACCTGGTACTATAAACAATTGTCAATTTGGTATATTAAATATTAGTTCTCCGGCAGGTAAACCTATAATAGAAATGGCTAAGGATTCTATGGTTCCTATTAAATTTGTTCCTTTTATAATTTTATATGTAGGAGGAAAACCTTTTGTCAGATATAACGGACCCAGAAACAAAGAAACAATACAGAAATTTGTAGTTGAAACAGCAAAAAATATACAAAAAAGAAAACAAGAAATGGGTAAACAACAAGGTGATAACACCACCGGAAAGAGAAGAAAAAAGATACCTGATTACTCTTTAGGAGAACCTTTATGTGGATATGATGATATATTGTATCTCAAGGAAGAAGATTTAATAAAAAAAGTTAATATGGTTAAAAATAGAAAAAAATAAATTGAATAATTGTTTTTGATCAAATAAAGAAGTAAAAAGATGATATTTCCTTTATTTGATCAGTTAAAAAGAGATTGTGAAGCTAAAAACTCAAAAGAACTATCTTCTGCTCAGAAGAAAACTTTAGAAAAAAAATTTGAATCTATGGATCAAGAAGGATTCAATATTATATTTGCTTTGATATACGCTTATGCTATTCAAAATGATAATCTTACAGATAAAGATTTTATACCTTATGAAGGTACATTATCTGATAATGATTATAAATTTGATCTAGATAAACTTCCTAAAATGTTAAAAATAATAATTCATAAATTTATCCTTATGCACTATAAAAAAATGGAGGATGATAAAAAAAGAGATATATCAACAGGTCAACATAAAATATAATTCAAAAGTAGACTTAAAAAAACAAACAAAATTTACAAAAAATGAATACCTATGATAAAATTAATATGATAGCTCCTAATGTCTCCAAAGTCTTCTATTATTCCTTTCAAGGGAATAATACATTTGTAAGAACTGGAACTATAGGAGATGGGTCTTGTCTTTTTCATTCTTTACTATACGCCTATTCTACAGAAAAATATAAAAATATGGACGATTCACAAAAATCTCAACTTGTAAAAAGATTAAGAGAAAATTTATCTTCAAAAATAAACAAAGATACTTGGAGATCTTTAAATAAGGGTATAATCTCAATGATATCTGCTCAAGAGTTTATAAATCAAATATTCTCAGATTTATACGATTATTCTAATAAGATAAACAACGATTCATCAACGAGTAATATTAAGTATAAATCTATAGTAAAGAATATTTATAATAAGTTAAATAGAGATGAAAAATCTAAAAAAATATTTTCATTTTTACTACAAGTAATAAAAATTGACGATATTCTTTCTGGTGACGGAATAGTTGAGATAGCTTCAAGAGATTGTAGTGATTTGATTAAATATAGAAAAAAGATTGTAAAAGCAGCTGAAGACAAGATTCATAAAATACTACATGAAAAATTAAATAAAGATAAATATGAATATTTTAAGAGTTTGTTTATAAGAATGGTAAAATTGGTTTTTGATTATTCGGAAAACGCTGCTTATAAAAATTATAAGGTAAGTCTAGAAAATAATGAAATGTATATTGACCATACTCATACTGACCTTATTTCAGACAAGTTTGATCTAGATATATATTTTATAGACTCAAATACAAGATTGCCATATTTATCTGGATTTGATAAATCAACATATAAAAAGAGAAAATCCGTTATTGTATTGTGGATTAATAACTCGCATTATGAAATTATAGGAAAAGTATACGACAAGAATAAAGTTCAAAGACTATTTGAACCAGATGATCCTATAATAGAATTATTATATGATTTTTACTGTAATCAAAAGAAATTTTGTAAGGAAAATCCTCAGTATATAAATCTTTTACCAAAACATATGAAGAATAAAATACTAGAAGAATCAAGAGATGCTTTATCTGATATAGAATCTGTAGATGAAAGTGATAATGATTCAGTTAGAAGTGATAAATTTTACAGTAGTGATAATGAATAAATTAAGTTTTAAAATTTTATATAATGAATTTTAAAATTAATATATTATAAATAAATGGAAGATATAACAGATTTTTTACCTAAGTATCCAAATATAAATAACTATACATCTGAAAATTTCAAATTATTTAATCCTTATGATAATGATTTTTATGATAGTATTTTAGATAAAAAAGAGTTTAATGATTTAACACTTCCAAAGATTGAAACAATCCCAAAAGAACGTGGTCAATTATTAAAACATCAAAAATTAGTATCTAGATTTCTTAGTAACGAGACTCCATACGACGAAATTCTCCTTTTTCACGCTATGGGTTCAGGTAAATCTTGTACCGCCATCGGTGCCATAGAAAATTCTTTATTTTCAAAAAATAATACAAGATTTAACTACTCTTTAGTTATTACTAACAACACAAATTTAGCTGATAATTTTATAGAAGAGATAGTACTAAAATGCACAGACGGTCATTACATAAATAAGGAGATAGAAGAGTTTGAAAAAACAAAAAATAAAGATCCTTCTAAAAGAATGCAGCTTCTTAGAAAAGCAGTAAAAACAAAATATAGATTTTTAACTTATCATGGCATAGCTAAAGAAGTTTTTGATTTAATAAAGAACTTTCTAAAATCTCCATCAAATAATTTGGAAAAGGATGATTTATATAATATTTATGATTTAATAGGAAAAACATACAAAAATGTTATAATAGCAATGGATGAAGTCCATCATATAAGAGAAAAACAAATTTTAAAAATCGACGACTTAGATAAGTACAAAATGATAAAGTATTTATGTGAAGGTTCTCAAAATAGAAAAATAATACTAATGTCAGGTACTCCCATGAGAGATTCGCCTGAAGAAATTGCAAGTTTAATGAACTTAATACTTCCTATAAATATGAAAATGAAAAGTGGTAAACAATTCATTTCTGAATATTTGGAAAAAGAAGTATCAACTACCATTTCTAAATCAGGTAATACTCTTACAACTATAGTAAAACCTGAAAAAGTAGATGAACTAAAGGCTTATTTTAAAGGAAGAATATCATATTTGAAATCTATGGAATCAGATGTCAAAAAAATATTTAATGGAAAATCTTCTTTATCCGATAACTTAAAACATTTAGTATTATATCCAAATCGCATGTCTGAATTTCAAAGAGGATATTATTTACAAGCATTTGTTAAAGATGTAGGAGAGTCTAAAGGAAAAGGTGGCGGAATATATAATAATTCAAGACAAGCTAGTCTTTTTGTATATCCCGATGGTCTATATGGTCCTGAAGGATTTAAAAAACATATTATTACAAAAGTTCAAAAGAAAACTACAAATCCTCAAAACCCTGATAAAAAAATTACTATAAATAGTTATAGTTTATCAAATCAACTAAAGACTTCTTTAAAAGGAAGTAATAATGAAGAAACTATAAAAAATATAAAAAAACACTCTTCTAAATACGCTAAAATTCTATCAGATATATTAAATAAGGGTCAAAACAAATGCATTTTTATATACTGTGAATTCGTTCAAGGAAGTGGTTCTATATTGTTTAGTAAATTACTAGAACTATTAGGTTATTCCCAGGCAGTAGGTAATGAAACAGAAAAAGCTAAAAGATACGCCTTATTTACAGATCTTACAACAACTAAAAATGATGTCATAAATATAAAAAATAGATTTAATCAACCTGATAATATGTTTGGTGAATTTATTCAAATAATAATAGGTAGTTCTATCGTAACAGAAGGTTTTTCTTTATTCAATATTCAACAAGAACATATAATAACTCCTCATTGGAACTATACACAAATAGAACAATCTCTTGCTAGAGGTTTAAGAGTAGGATCTCATTCACAGTTATTAAATAACGGAATAAATCCTCAGGTGGATATATATCAACATGTTTCTATGCCATATGAAGAGAATACAGAAAAATCGGTAGATCTTATTATGTATGAATTTTCTGAAAGTAAAGACATAGGAATAAAAAATATAGAAAGATTAATAAAGGAATCTGCTTTTGATTGCGGTCTTACATACAATAGAAACAGTAACGAAAATGAAATAGATGGTTCTAGAAATTGCGAATATCAAGAATGCGAGTATAAATGCGATGGCATAAATATGAGTAAACTTAATATGACCGTAAATATGATTGATAAACCAGATAAATTAGACTACTCTACATTTCAATTGTATTACATAGAAGATTATATAGATGATATAGTAGAAATGTTAAATAATTTATTTACTAATGATTTTAATATAAAATTAAGTGTAATATTAAACGAATTACCTAATTATACAGATTTTCAAATTTTATCTGGTCTATCAAAAATTATAAACGAAAATATACCTATAAGAAATAAATACTTTATAGAAAATTATTTAAGAGAATATAACAACGTTTACTTTTTAGTAGATAATATTACAGAATATTCTGATATACTTTCTTCTTATTATATAGAAAATCCTTATATTCTCACAGATAAAAGCTTTACAGATATTTTATCTGATAATAATAGCGAAATATTGGAAGAATTAATGTTAAATGTATTAAATGTAAAAAGTACAGAACAGTTTAAAGTTTTTGCTGATATTTTTTCAGATCAGTTGTTAGAGATTTATATTGAAGCTTCTATATTATCTAAAGTTTCTAATACAAATAAAAACACTAACTTAAGAGATGTTATACTTGAGTTTTTTAAAGATTATATATCTTTGTCTTCAGAAGGTATTTATTCTTCTACATATTTAAATAGCAAAGATTCTAAAAAATCAGTTAGATGTTTAAATAAAGATACATTGATATGGGAAGATTGTAATATTGTTCAAAAAACAACTGAATCATCTATAAACATTGAAAATTTTATTAATAATAACAAAGTTTTTGGTTTGACAAATGATGATGGTGATTTTAAAATAGTAAATTCAATAGATTTAAATATAATAGAACTTATAAAAGGAGAAAAAGGAAAAAAAGGTCATAAAGTTCCTAAAGGACAAAATTGTAAGACTATAACAGCAAATAAAAGATACGAAATATATAAATTTTTATTAAAACACTTTAATAACGAATTTACATACAATCATGATCATAAAGACGTAAAATTGTTACAAGATAAAGATATAAAAGTTATTAAAGAAAAATTAAATATAAGAAAGTATCCAAAAGTAAAAAAATTAAACGAAAATATAAATGAAATAAACGATAAAGATACTTTATTAAGTATATTTTATTTTGCAAACGAAAATGCTGGAAACACTTGTCAATGGATAAAGGAATTTTTTGAATCTAAAAATTTAATTATAAAAGAAGATGATTACTCAAATTACATAAAAAAAAATAAATCTAATAATTAAAAATGTTAAAAAATAAATTAGATATATCTAATTCAACTTTTATTAAAAAAGATATTAAAATAGAAAAATTGAACATAGGTATAATAACTCAAAAGACAGATCAAACTCCAAGAGGAGCTGTTGAGATAGACTATATATCAGAATGTAAAAATATTATTCAAAATTTAAAAAATAATTAAAATATATTTTTTGAAAAAAATATATTTTATATATTATTCAGATTCATTACTATAATGTATAGCTTTTTGTATATTAATAACACCTTTTTGTTTTAATCTTTCATAAAATAACATATCTAATAACGAATCATTAGGTTCTGTTAATATTATCATAAAATCATTGTTAATAGTATAAAAAATACCTGAAAAATAATCTACTATATCTTTTAATTTTTCTATTTCTTCTTTTTTAATACCCGTAGAATCTCTTATATCAACACAATATATCTTATCCTTATCCCATGACGATATAGATCCTGTTGTAATAATTAAATCCTTGTTTAATTTAGAAAATAAAGTTTTATAAAGTTCTAATATATAGTTGGTATCTATATACAACGACTCTTCTAAATTTATGTCTTTACATTCCTTATTACTCTTAATTATAGGTTTATTATAATATACTATTTTTATGTCTGGTGTATTTTGATGTATCTCTTCCAAAGTGTTTTTTATACCGTTTTTGTTTATATACTCCAAAACTTTTATTGCTCCTTTTTTATTTATTATATAAGCATCTTTTCTCAAATATTTCTTATTATATACCTCATCTGTAGATAAATATATTATGTCCCAATCTTTATTATCGTTATCTCTTATAATATTTATTATTACTTCATCTATTTTACTCTTATCACAAAACGTTATATCATCTTCAAAAATTATAAACTTGTCTTTTTTAGAGTATAATAAATTAGTATAAATATCTATATGTGAAAGATCTGCTCCTACTAGTCTTTTGTTCATCTTATGTTCTGAATTATCAAAAATTCTAGATAATTGATATGTTTTATCAAGACTTTTACCATCTATACCAGGATATATATTATAACTATTAAAAAGTCTCATTTTACTTGTTATCAACTTATGCATTATATCTTTTTTTGAAATTTCTTTTTCTAAATTAATACAGTATATTTCTGTGTCTGTTATAATATCTTTATATTTATCTCTTAATTTATCTAATTTTTCTCCTTCCATTTCATTTATAATTTTATCTATAACTTCACTCATATTTTCACCGTCTTTTTCATAATGCATTTTTAAACTATTTAATAACTCATTTCCCGGTTTACAAAAGTTTTCATCTAGAAAAGCAATATTACTCTCTTTATCTATCAAAAAATCTAAATCTTTTTTCTTTGTCATACATGCATATACTTTATCACATTTAAAATTTTCTAAAATTGAAAATTGTTTTTCAAAATTTATACACGGATTTGTTGTACTTATACATCTAGTTATATTAACGTTACTATCAGTAAAAACTCCTAAAGATTTGCTTATAATTTTAGACTTAATATTAAATACTTGTTTTTCACCTGTTAAGAATATATATGGAGCCTTTGCTATAGATTTTAATATGTTTATACTCTCATTTATTCCTTTCTTATTTTCTGGTTTAACATAAATTTGTATAAAAGGATATTCATCGTTGATTTTAGAGATAGTATCTTTGTCTTCTCCTTCATCTATACAAATCCATTCGTCTATTAAATTTATATCTTGACAGCAGTTTATAAAACTATTTATTGTATTTTTAAAATCATCAGTATTTTTTGAAATATTTGTTAATATACAGAATGAAACAAATGGAATATCTCTACATTTTCTTTTACTTAATTGGGTTATCAATTTTGAATTATACTTTTTATAAATTTTATTAACTTTTAAATTATATTCTTCAATTTTTTTCTTAATAATTCTATATTCTTCATCGTTTTTTGTTTTATTTACCAATGTTTCTAAAATATACAAAGATTTCTCATACTCTTTATTCAAATATAAAAATTTTGAATATTTTAACAATAAATTTATACAATTTGGAAAAAAATCAACAGAATATTCACAGATTTTTAATCCTAGATCATATTTTTTCTCTTCAATTGTTTTATCTATCAAATCTTCTATATTTTTTACTTCTCCATCAATAATAAAATTATTTATTAGTTTTTCCATTTATCATCTATTCTTTTTAATCTTAAATATACTAATTTTTATAAAATGATTTTTAATACAATTTTATTATACTTGAAAATTAGTCAAAAACTTTAATATGAATAAATTGGACATCAACAAAAGCAATATTATTTTTGAAGCTTTTCACAGAGATTTTGAATCTCATATTGAGAAGATTAAAAATAACATAGAAAACTTGATGAGAAGATATATTAGAGAAGTTTCAAAAGAATATGCAATAGACGAAAAAGAACTCATAGACCTCTACAACAATATGAAAGTTAACTCTTCTAACATAATGGTAAATACTTCTATATCACCAACTAATAATACTACTTTATCAAAAACTGAAATAAAAAATACTACACCACTATCTACAGATACATGTATCTATAAATTTGTAAAAGGAGTTAACGTAGGTAATCAATGTTCTAGAAAGGTTGAAATTGGAAAAAAATTTTGTACTCAACATGCTAAATTTGAATCAACTGGTCAACCTCCTAAGAAAACACTTATCAGAGCAAATAATAAAATATCTTGTTGTAATAAGATAGAAGATACTTCTAAATCTGTTACTAAAGATAAATCTCCTCCTACAGTTACTCCTAAATCTCCTCCTACAGTTACTCCAACTAAATCTACTAAATCTACTAAATCTACAGTTACTCCTACTAAATCTACTAAATCTACTAAATCTACAGTTACTCCTACTAAATCTACTAAATCTACTAAATCTACTAAATCTACAGTTACTCCTACTAAATCTACTAATTCTACTAAATCTAAAGTTACTCCTAAAAAATCTACTATTGACCCGAAAAATTTATCATTTAGATTACATAAAGAAACAAACAAATGGTGGAATTCAAAAACAGGTTATTTCTTAACCAATAAAACCGATAAAATTATCGGCGGAAAAATAGTTAAAAATAATATTGTTAAATTAACACAAGATGATATATCGTTTTTACAACAATACAACTATAAAATAGAAAAACAAGATAGTGATAACAACAGTGACAGTGATAGTGATAGTGACAGTGAGAGTGAAAATGAGAGTGAAAATATAAATGTATTAAAAAAAGTTGATGATATTGTTAAGAAAACTATGATTATGGGTATAACAGATGCATTAAATGAAGTACAAGAAGATAAAAATACAAAAGAAAGTAAATTAGATATGGATAAAAAAATTGAGAAAGTTGAACCTTTACAACAAAATGAACCTTTACAACAAAATGAAGATTTAGATGAGGATGAAGAATCAGATTTAGATGAGGATGAAGAATCAGATTTAGATGAGGATGAAGAATCAGATTTAGATGAGGATGAAGAATAAAATTTAAATTTATAAATTATTATAAAATAATATCAAAAATATTATTTTATATAATAAATCATGACAGGGTCATGTGAATCAAAATTAACAGCAAATTTCCTTAACGATTACCTTCAAAATACCTGTATATTGGATTGGACTTTTATAGATGGAAAATACGAGACAAAAAAACCAGATGGATTTAATCAGTTTATACAGGAACTTCCATTGTTAGTTGAAGAAATTAAATGTAAGGGTAAATTTGTTTATTTTAGTCTATTTAATGAAAATGGACATTTTTATATTATGCATAGTTTAAAAAAAACCGGTAGATGGCAAAAAAAATTTGATGATGATTGTAAATGTATTATAGAAATAGATAAAAAAGATCCTTTATGGTTTGGTAGTGATGATGATTTTTATATATTTAAATTTACAAATAGAATAGATATAATTAATAAACATATAGAAGAACTTGGACCAGATATTTTAAATCCTAGAGAGTTTACACTTAATAAGATGAAAGATATAATAGATAAAAATAAAAGAAAGAATATAACGAGTATATTAATGTGTCAAGATATAATTTCAGGTATAAGTAATTATATAAAATGTGAGAGTCTGTACTATTCAAAAATTTCTCCATTTAGAAAAGCGTATAGTTTATCAGAAAATGATATAGAAAAGCTTTACCAAGGTATAGTATACATATCTAGATGTAGTTACAACTATGGAGGTATATCTTCTAAATATACAACGGATAAAGAAATAGATTCTATAGTAGGATATTTTGATGATCAATTAAAAATATTTGAAAATAAAAAAGCTAAAGTTTCGGATACATCTGATGGATTGATTACATATTGGGATCCAAAAATACAAAAATGATGACTTAAAAAAACATTCTATTATTGAATAAAAATGGACAATTCAGAAGAATATACTAGTAAAATAAATGATATTACAAAAGAAGTTGAAAATATCAGTGGAGAGAATATATCCAATATTATTAATAACACAAGTAATAAAGAACATAATTCAGGATTTATAAATCCTTCATTGGACGATATTGGAGCTCAACAGCCTTTAATGAATGATAATATATCACCTGTAATCAATAATACATCACAACCTATTTCTAACACAAAAAAACAAATTAATTTAGAAACAGTAAAAAATATAGTTAAAATATATGGTATTTATATACCTATACCAATTGTAATTTTTATAGGATTATTCTTTTTAAAACCTAACTTTATTTTAAAAGAAAAATCCTATAAAGAATCTGAAAAAAAATTATTAAATACAATACAAAATGAAAAAGAAGTAAAAAATGAAAAAGTTTTAGATATAAAAAAATATATTATTTACTCATTGGTAATATCTTTAGTTTTAGATGCTGGTCTGTTTATGTTTTTAAAATATAGAAATACATTATAACTTAATATTAAATATTATATATACTATAATATTTAATATATTATTGTTTTTTTAATGTTTTTAAATTAGATAGTATGTAAAATACAATAGCGAATAGAAATCCTTTTACAACTAGTAAGAATATATGATTATTAGTAGTTACGGGTATAAATTTTTTAATTAATTGATCTACTATTGGAAGAGAAAATATTATGAAAAGTATTGATACTAAAATAGATAATTTTAATTCTGATATAATTTTAATAATTTTTGTTTGTTCTTTTTTGAATAACGAGTTTACTATACTTATCTCGTCATGAGTTGGTAAATGATTATCTGTAGGTAGTTTGTTTATATAATCGCCTCTATAATTCATCTTTTTAGAGAATAAAAATAATGTTTTAAATCTATTTTATATAAATTAAAATTTAAGAAGATATTTATTTAGGTCAAAATGCTTAGTATTAACAAACTTGAAGAGCTATTATCAACTAATGGTTATATACCTATAAAATATTTTGTTATCCATAATTATTGTGCTTATATAGAAGTAATGAGTTTAATGAATTCAACAACTTTTATGCTTGCTATCCCTTCTAAATACAAATTTAAATTAAAAGCAGGAAAAAATGTTTATAAATTAAGACAAATAGAGATTGAAGTAGGAAATAATACTGCCGATGAATACGCTGGAATTCCAGACTCTTATGATTTGGAAAAATCCTATACAGAAGTTGAATTGAAAAAACATTTAATAAGAAAAAAAGAAAACGAAGAAGGTAATATTTCAGGTCATTTAGAAGAAAGTTATAAGAGACCTATATCCGTGGATGAAATCAACAAAGAAGACATAAAAGATATAAAAAATCTCATAAGACAAGTAAAAAGACTTAAATATTGTATTCAGAGTTTAAGTTATAAAATAATGATAATTCACAAGTGTTATATGTGTGTTTTAGATAAAGATGATTCTGTAGAATGCTTTTTAATGAAGAACCATCCTTTAATGAATAATAGAAGAATTTTTATTACAGCTGATCTTGAACTCTACTATGAAAATGTTGAAAGGATTAATGAAGATGTAAAAGATATTTTATCAGGAATAAATAAAGTATTAGATAGAAATCAAGAACTTCATGCTAAAAATATACATAATTTGGTAAATAGTTATAACGATATAGATTCATATTCGGATATGATAGTTCAAAAGAAGAGAGAATATGATAATTACTTAAATAAACTAAATACTTTGATGGATACTCTTATAAAACACGAAAAAAAATTACTAGAAGAGTTAAAAGAATTAAAAAATTCTAAAAATTATGGAACTATTGATGGAGATTTATCTTTTAATGAAAAACAAATACAAATTCAAGAAAAATTAAACGAAAATTTTAACGTAAAAAAGAAGATAGTAAAAAATATAAATGAAATAAGAGAAAAATCGGAAAATTTAGGATTATCTATGGATACTGTTATTTTTGATGGTTTGGTTATGATAGATAGATTAATAAGAAACATGCAATTTATAAAAAATATATCCTTACAATAAATGATGACAAACATATATATTTTTATACTTTCTATAATATTTTTATTATATTTAATGTCGTTAATATTTTTACATTATAAAAAAATTAATAATAAAGAAAAGTATAAAAAATCAAAACATAAATACTCAGGCCATAGATATAAAACAAGAGTAAGAAGAAAAAATAGATATTAAATAATATTTATAAAAATATTATTTAATAAATGAAAAATAAATAAATAATTTTAATCCTGTGTTATGAATAAGTCTGTTGGAGTAGTAATATTTTGATCTGAAAATGCGTTATAAACAACATCTATTCTTATATTGAATTTCTTATCATTTGTAGAATTATTAGAACTCATATTATCAATAAATATCCCATGTAAATAAAATTTATTTGAGTCATATTCAAGTCTACAACTTCCGATAGTCTCATTATCTATGTCATCAAAATCTCCGTTATCTGAAATTATAGAACCTGATGATGAGTCTTGAGACTTTGTATTTAAAAAATTAAGCATCCATGTAGGATAACCAGATAAAGAATATTCTACTGTAAAAGAATCGTTTATTTCTATTCTACAGTTTTGATTTATTGTTAATTCTATATTATGAGAAAAATGAAGTGTTAACAGTTGATGAGTTAACTTATAATATATAGGAATATTATTTTCTATATTAAATGAAACATCTGGATTAATACCTTTCTGATATAGTGATAAACCTTGAATAGAAAATTTTTTAAATCTATCTCTAGTACCCGGATTTATTCCTACATCTTTATTTACATATTCATCTGAAACTATACCATTATTAACTATATAACAAAGAGCAAGACAAGATATTCCGTTATCAGGATAAGTATTAGCGTATTTTGTATAATCTAAATCTATATCCGTAAAAGTATAATAGTCTTTTATACTGGTTTTATTTCTTATATCATTTGTTAAAGGAGTGTCATAAGGTTGATAAATATGTTTTAATTTTGCTGTTTGAATATAGGTCCAATTATTACTTGTACTCAAATTTTCAGTAGAAACTGTAGGAGATACTGATGTTGTTTTATAAAATAAATCAAAAGATTTTATAGATTCTAAAAAGGAATTTTGATAAGTAGATCCAGTACCATCAGCATATCCATTCATCTTTGGCCATATTCTGATTCTATCTACTCTAACATTTTTACCTGTACCGTTTCTATTAAATACTATGAATGCATGCGTTCTTAATTTATGAGTATTTTCATCCAAAGAACTAGAAAAATCTTCGGTCCAAGCTGTTAAATTATTTTTAAAAGCGTTCTCTAGACCCGAACCAGTAGTTCCATCTATATTTTTATCAATCCATATATTTGAAGGTAAGTTATTTTCTCCTGTTTTAAAGTTAGCGCTATTAGAAATACTATCATCGGAAGTATTTAGTTTTATATTTACAGATCCTGATACTTCTGGTCCTAATATAGGAAAGTAATTTATAAAATATTTTGAAGACGTATTGCCTAAAAAACTACCTGTTTCAAATGTTAATGCTTCACTTGTTCCTGAATAGGTTCCAGGTGTTCCCTTAACACCTTTAACACCTTTAACACCTTTAACTCCAGTAGCTCCAATAGGTCCTTTATCTCCAGTAGCTCCAATAGGTCCTTTATCTCCAGCAGCTCCAATAGGTCCTTTATCGCCTGTTGGTCCTTTATCGCCTTTTGGTCCTTTTTGTAAAGATGATAAATATGCATCTAATGTTAGATTACTTTGTTCATATCCTAAAAAAGTATTACATTCATTATAGGTTAGTTCTCTATTAAATATAAAAAACGAAGATTTATTATTTAGAAGATCAACACGATCTAATCTATTTCCTAAGAAATATTTATCTGGTTGAGTAGTACTCCAATTTATATCATCATATAACTCCTCGTAAGTATTAAATGAATTATTATAATTAATATAGATTATAAATCTGTCATTTCTTGATATTATAAAAAATTCTATATCTTTTACTTCATTATCATCCAATAGATAATATACAAGTTCTTTAGTAAAAAATGAACTATCAAATGTAAAAGAATATCTTATTGTATCTGGAGTTCCTGGAGCACCTTGAGATGAACTTGTTTTTATAAAGAAAAATAATTTACTGTCGCTTGAATTATTTTCATTATCAAGAGCATAAATGAAATTCCAACCATTTGGATATTTTATATAATCTAAGGTAGTTTTAAAATATATTGTTAATGGAACTAGTGGTATATTTGAAGTATCTGAAAAATTTAAAATTATAGTACCAGGACCTTCCTCTTCATTGTAATCTGTAAAATATCCAATATTATTATAACTTCCGCCAGATTGATCAAAATCATATCCAATCATAACATTATTTTCATTTAAAATACTTTCATCAAAATATGAATCTCCCTTTTCACCAGTAGGACCTTGAGATCCTTTATCTCCTGTAGGACCTTGAGGTCCTTTATGTCCAAGAGGACCTTGAGGTCCTTTATTACCTTTTTCACCTGAAATACCTTGAGGTCCTTTATCACCAACAGGACCTTGTGGACCTTTGTAGCTAGATGTTAACGTAGAAGTATCGTAATCTTTCCATTTACCTTCTACGTCGTTCCATGTAAGACAATGTGTTTCGTTTAAATTATTTGCAGTATAATCTACAAGAGATAAATCGTTTAAATTATTTGTAGTATAAACACCGTTAGTTACAGAACCTGAATTGCCTGAAATACTTATTGGAAATTTATGATCTGTATCGGGGTTTATTAATTTTGTATCATCAAAATCTATATAAGTTTGCATGTTATATTAATTTAATATAAGCCTAATTTTTTAAATGTTGAAATATTTAAATTATCTATATCCATAAAAACATGTACATAGTATCTCAATCTATTTATACGATGACCTATAGGATGATGATTTAAAAGTATTGTATCATTATTATTTTTATTGTTTAATTTTATTTTTATATTAACTTTGATTTCACCGCTATCTTTTTCCATATGTAAAGATACATTTCCATGATGATGTACAAAATCAGATCTATCAAATAAACTTCCTGATAAGTTTGTATTTGTAGCACTATCATTTGTGAAATATTCGGCATAAACACCTCCTGAAGAAGTATAATTTAATGAAGAATCTAATAATATTTGTTTTATAGTTGTATCACTAATATTAAAAGTAGAATTAATACTAGTATCATTAATAAAGTATTTATCTCCTAAATTATCGTCAATAATAAAACCTGATAAACAAAAATATAACTTATCTTTTAATAATGTAAAATCTTTAATAATTATAGAGGGATGATTATATGTAGTATAAACGTCTCTAGATATTAATGAAATACTTCTAATAAACCAAGCAGCATCTATAAATCCGTTTATTATGTTTGTTTTGCCCATATTTACAAAAGCTATAGCACTTATACCTTGAGAAGGATATCTTCCACCTAATTTATTATATTCTAAATCTATTATCTGAAAAATACCTAAATCTAAATAATCTGTATATGTAGTAGTATTAGAACTTTGTGTTAATGTGTTTCCTATTACATTTCTAACTTTAATATAACAAACTTGTAAAAAAGTCCAATTGGTTATTATATCATTATAAGATAAAGTTGAAGATACTGGTGATGTTGTATAATAGATAAGAAAATTATCTGGTATACGGGCTGAAAAATCATCATCAGCAGATATACCTATCTTATCTAATTTTACTTTTTTACCTCCATATTCAGATTCAAAAACAACTGTAGTAAAATTAGTATCACCAGAAATACTATGAGATAAACTTCCCCCATAAAAATCAGGATTTAATATATTAGAAATAGCAGATAAGTTATCGCTTTTAATCCAAATATCAGAAGGACTATTTTGTTTAGAAGTATCGAAAAAATTTGTATTACTTATACTTGTATTATCTGACAAATTTTTTAGGTTAGTACTACCTAATGTAGAACCAAAACCACACATAAAATAATTTTTTTTAGTACTTTGAAGTGTTGTATCAGTATTTGAAAATTGATCTTTATATAAATCAGTATTATATATAATGTCAGATTCTTCTCCTTTTTGTCCTGTATCTCCTATATCTCCTTGTTGTCCTTGAGGACCTATATCTCCTTGTTGTCCTTGAGGACCTGTATCTCCTTGTTGTCCTTGAGGACCTATATCTCCTTGTTGTCCTTGAGGACCTATATCTCCTGTATCTCCTTTCTGTCCTGATGTATCTCCTTTCTGTCCTTGAGGACCTATATCTCCTTGTTGTCCTTGAGGACCTATATCTCCTTTGCTACCAAAAACACCATTATCTCCTAAATCTCCTATATCTCCTTGTTGACCTGTATCTCCTTGCTGACCTTGTTGACCTGTATCTCCTTTAGGACCTTTTAATATATTATTTGTCCATTTTTTATTTACATTATCCCATTTTAATATATCATTCTCATTTTGATTTATGAAATTTATATCAAGTAATTTTTCTAAGTTATCCGTAGTATATACTCCATTTGTAACTGTAGTAGAGTTACCTGAAATATTTATTGGAAAAATATAATTAGGATCAACTTGTACTAGATTACTATTACGGTTTAAATTAATATTTGTTTTTTCTAGAATCATATATGTTTATTGAAACAAATATTAATTTTCAATTAATTTATATTTTGTTAATCCAGCAGTATCAGTATCAACATTAAAACTATGTATTTTTACGGTAAATATTTTCGAGTTTGTAAACTTTATATTATCATTAAAAACTATATTAATAACACTACCAGGACCTGGAACTTGATCATTTATTATACATTTACCTACTATAAGATTTTTATTAAAATTACTATAGTTATTAGTATCATAAGATTCTATATATGCGTAACCTTCTAAATTTCTAGGTAAAGCTGAAAAATCACTAAGATATATAGATACCATATCTCCAGATTCTATTAAAGATCTTCCACTAACATCATTTCCACTACTATCAGTATTATTAAAATTTATATTAAAATCTATCGTAAAAAAATCTTGAAAATAATTAGTCTGTTTATATATTTTAAAATTAGTAATTGTTATATCTGTATGATCATGCAATCCTCTCTGCAATAAACTCATTCTACCCATACGTATAATATTACCAGGATTAACTGAAGAATTGGTAATGTAATCAAAATTTGTTACTGTTGTAAATAACAATCCACTTATACCTTCATTTGGATATTCACCTCTCAATAAATAATCTAAATCAACATCTATATAGTCATAATCACCTACATCAAAATCAGCAGTGCTATTTCTTGATCTATTACCTCTTAAATCTAACGTAACAGAATGTAAAAATTTCCAGTTAGGATCAATCTCAAGATCATCAACCATTCCTACATCTGTATCTACTAGAGGATTTGTAGTAAAATATACATCAAATGATCTTACAAAATTTCTATTTCTATATGTTCTTATACTTGAATCAGAATTAGTATAATTAGTATAAGTAGTAGTTGGTGCATGAATTCTTAATCTATCTACTCTAACTTTATGTCCTGATATAACCCCTGACTGTGAAACTTCAAATCCAATCCTAATTTGATAACTAGTTCCATTACTGCTTACATAAGCTCCATTATCATAAACACTATATGAAAAAACATCTACTGCATCAATATAATTAGAACTACTAGTATTACCATTTGTATCATCATGAACCCATATACCACTAGGAGTTTTATATTTATAAAAATTTTCATTTACAGGTAAAACTCTAAAATATTCAGTAGTGTTATTATTATCTACTAAAGTTTTAATACGAACTATGTCAGAATAACTTGTATATTTACTTCCTATAGATTTATTATAATCATATCCTAAAATAGTAAAATATCTAAGATATGAAATATGGTCTATGTTTATTACTGTATTATCAATATAAAATTCATTCTCATTAAATGTTAAACTAGAAAATACCCCTGTATCTCCTTGAACTCCTTGATTACCTTGTTGTCCAATATCTCCAACAGGTCCCGTATCTCCTTGAGATCCATCGGGACCTGTATCTCCTTGAGCTCCATTGGGTCCAGTAGGTCCATCAGATCCAGTAGGCCCTGTATCGCCTTCTAAATATTCACCTATTTCACCTTTAAGTCCTTGAACACCTATACCACCAGCAAGTCCTGTATCACCAGTAGGTCCTGTATCACCAGCAGGTCCTGTAGGTCCTGTATCACCAGCAGGTCCTGTAGATCCTGTATCACCAGCAGGTCCTGTATCACCAGTAGGTCCTGTAGATATAGAAACACTAGAAATATTTGTTAGTTTCCATTGATTATTTTGAAATATTAACGTATCTCCGTTACTTAAATCAGATTCATTAAATGATGTATTATTAAATCTATTTAAATTATAAGTATTATAAAATCCATTTGTCACAGTTTCAGAACTACCAGATATATCTACATTAAAAACATGTGTAGGATCTTCTATTACTAAATTATTTAATGTGCTTATATCTATATCTGCTTTTTTTATGTTTATACCAGCGTCTCCTTTTTGCATTTATTAAACTAAATTAATATTTTTATATTAATTTAGTTATAACTAAGAACTTATTCATCATCTTCATCTTCCTCGTCTTCATCAACTTCCTCTTCATCATCTTCCTCGTCTTCATCAACTTCATCAACTTCCTCTTCATCATCTTCCTCGTCTTCATCAACTTCCTCATCTTCCTCATCTTCCTCATCTTCCTCATCTTCATCTTCATTTGATTTATTTTTTGAATTAGTTTTTAAAGATTTTAGAGAAACGAATAATTCAATATTATGAACATTAGAAAGATAATATTGAATAGTTTCTACATTTAGTGTACTTTTACCTTGACTTGACAAAAGTAAAATCAAATCATGAATGTACTTTTTAATGGTAAAATAAGTAAACTTTTTAATAATGTTATTACAATCAATGGAATATCTATATACACCTGATTTTTTAGATAATTTACGCATAGAAGATTCTCCTATAATACAATAATCTTCTGATTCTTTATCTAATGAATCGTCAAAGTCTATATTCATTATTCTAAGAACATATGCAAAGTCTTCTTCAAATAGAGTTGTTCTTCCGTTACACAGAGCTATATCGTTTGCGTATTTAATGAGATTAGTTATTTCGTATTCTATTAATGGTTGAAGATAGGTAATAGAATTTTTTGTTAGTATAGTATTATTATCATCGGAATAATTTTTACATATTGATTTAATAATTTTCCAAAATATTGTTCTAGGAATAATATTATTTGTATTTTTTTGTTGTTGTCTTATACTTTTAAGAGCTACTGTACCAGGTCTAAATCGTCTTTTTTCACCTGAATTTTTTTGAAGTTTTTTATTTGATTTTTCCTTATAAGATTCTATAATTCTTTCATCAATGAATTGAATACTACCCATACCTAAAAGAAGAATATTATATTTAGAAAACAATCTAGTTAATTCACTGTTTTCAGTTACAGTTTTGTATATATCATTATTGATTAGTCTTATTCTTTTATTACTAGCAGCTAAATCTTTTGCTAGATCTATAATATAAATAGAAAAAGCTTCCAAAACAGATGCTAAAGCAACAGGTGCATCTGCTGCTACACATAAGTCAAAATGTCTAAGGTATCTTTCACAATAGGATATAGGAATATCTATACCGGTTTGTTTAGATCTAGATTGTTTTTTTGTTTTTTTGGAAGATTTAGTATTTTCAAAATTTTCAATAAATCCATCTATTTCGTTCTTTAATAAAGAGTATACTTCATCTCCAAAAGTTAATTTAGAAGCTGTTAGTATATTTTGAGAAAATACAGTTTTCATATTATTTAATTTTGCTAAACTTATAGATAATTCACTAATTTTACTTGCAAATAGAATAATAACATAATCAAGTAGATTAAGAGTTTCGTCAGTAATGCTTAAATTTAAATTATTTTTTAAAGCCACCTTATCTACATTTCTTCTTATATAAGTCTTCAAGCTTGATACGCCGTTGTATCTGTAATATTCTGATAACACGCTGTCAGAATACTTTTCTTTTAAAACTGGTTTATGTGTTTCTGTGGACATTTATTAGTTGTTGTTGTATGTAAATACTCTTTTCTTTAGATTTTGTTTAAAATTATATATCTATAAGTCTCTAATAATATTAAAGTCATAACAAAAAGTATAGATATATAATTAAAGAACGCCTGTTTTTGGCAATTCTCTTACGGGAGTTGCTATAGGTAATTTATAAAATTTTTTATCATATTTTGGAGTATGAGGGATAGCATAAGTTTGAGTTTGATCTTCTAGATTTCTATATGTATTTCTGTATTTATTACAAATAACTAATGAACAACCTATTAAAAAAGATAAATTTAATATAGCAAAAGACATAGAATAATAATAATATTCATCACTCATTTATAATATATTTTTATAATTTTAAAGTTATTTTATGAATATTATGTCTTTTGATTTATTACTTGATATAAAATGGTATTTAGTTGTTAGTCTTACGAATGATATGTGTTTTAAAATAAAATTTTTTTTTAAATGATTAGAATTTAGATTTAAAGTCAAATCTGTATTTAAATCGTTTACATCTATAGTAAAAATGTAACCATTTTTTATTAAAATATCAAATAATTCATCACTAAATTCGTGTATTTCTATTATTAAATATTTTATCTTATTTGTATTTAAAACTTGTTCCATACCTTTTAAGACATTCAGTTCATTCCCTTCTACAGAAATTTTTACTATTAAATTATTGTAAAAGTAAATATAATCATTATAATAATAATCCAAAGTTTTTGAATTTATAGATTGATAATAGTTTGGAGGTATTTTTAAAATACTTTTATTCTTATTTTCTATACAACAGGAACCCATATTATTTAAAAAAACTTCAAATTTTAGATTCTTGTTATTTTCCGAGTCTAAAGGAGTCATGAATATATTATAATTATCTATATTAGAATTATCTGAACAATTAAAATATAGTTTTCTATAATTATCAACAATAGGTTCAAAAGCTAAAACATTTATATTTTTAGAAAGCGAGAGGATTGAAAAGTAACCGATGTTTGCACCTATGTCTATAAAAAGGCAGTCTTCAATATATTTACTTTTTATACTGTTTAAAATTTCATTTAAAATTTCAGTTAAAGATATTTTCCAAAATCCATATTGATATATACAATTTGATATATAATCTTTATTGTGAATTCTTATCGTTGATGTCTTATTCATATTTCTTTATTTTTATCTAGAAAAAGTATTAACAAAACTATTATCTGGTATTTGAATATGTTTGTACAATGTTATACAACAAAATATTGTAATTATAGAAATCAGATAGATTTCACACATTTTAATTTATTAAATAATTTTTATAAAAATTATTTAAAAACCATTGAAAAATAAAATGAATTCTGTTTTTTCTACCTCATTTTAATATAAAAATCATGGCAACAGACGTTAATTTAACGTTTAAAATAAGTACAAAACGCATCTTACCTATAAATATCGCTAGAAAAAAACGGAATTCAAATGAGTATAATTATATACATTCTAAACACACAAAAAAACGACACGTCATCCTCTCAAGAAGATGGATCCGTAAAAAAATGCGTGTTACCACCCGAATAGCACAAGACGTAGTACAAAATAAATTTCAAAAAGGTGTAAGTACAAAAACATACAAGGGTTATGGTGAAATACATTCTAATATCATTAATAACACTATTAAAAAATATAAGAACATTAAAAAAATTAAAGGTATAAGAAAAAATGTTAATCTTATAGCTAGTTATAATTATGGTCAATATAAAACAGCTCCACCTATAATACACGATAAAGAAAAAGGTATTATTTCAATCAAACAATTCAAAGGTATGACTTTCAAGTGGAAGTGTCCTGTGGAGTACAAAAAGATATGCATTGCAGAACTAAATAAAGATTATCTTTACATAGTGGTTACAGTGTCACCAAAAGAAAAGAAAAATTACACTAAAAATGTTGGTGTTGATCTTAACGTTGTAGGTAATCTTGCTGCTGTAGGAAATCCGGAAACACGACAAGGAAAATTATTAGGAGTAGATGCTCTAAATAAACGCCTGAAATATCTTGAAATCCGAAGACGGTGGCAAAAACAACTAAAAAATCTAAAAATTAAACGTATGGGAAATAAGGAAGCTAGAGTAATGAGATCGCTTAATCATAAAATTTCAAGAGAAATAGTAGATTACGCGCTTGAAAATGAGTGTAATATAAACATGGAAGATTTAAGTGGAATTAGGAAGACAAAAACAAGTCATTCATTTAAAAAATTCTTACATTCATGGGCTTTTTATGAGCTTAGATTGTTGGTAGAATATAAAGCTGAAAAAGAAGGAATTGAAACTAATTTTGTAGATCCTAAGTACACAAGCCAAGATTGTTCTATATGTGGAGAACGTACTAAAGTACAAGGAAAAAAGTACGTCTGCAAGCACTGTGGTACAGAAATGCATAGAGATATGAATGCATGTTTTAATATCGCAATGAGATCCCTCGCAAGCCGAGCTTGCTCGCGGAGATAAGCTTGCTCCGACGCCTAAAGGAGGGGTGTATTATACACCCGGTTCGCATTGATCTCTTAAGATGATGTGTTGCTCGTGTCTTTAAGAAACGAAACATAGCCCATCAGAAAAAGTAAGTCGAAAAATTAAATTTAAATTTAAAAATAAAATTAAATTTATAATTAATAAATATGAATATATTAATAGATAATGAACCAATAACTCAAGAACAACTTGAAGCATTAGAAACAAAAGAAATACTAACACCTATAGAAAGACCTTTTAGAGAAAATATTACTAACAATTATAATTATTTTAAGAATTTAGAAGATGTAATAGATAAATCTGAAAATAATACTTTCAGTGAAATAAATAGAATAGAAAATATAGATTTTGAAAATGATCTTGTTATTTATGATTTTGAGGAGCTTGACAATATATCTTTCAAAACTTTTTTAAATAATGAAAATAATTTTTATCCAACTACTGGAGATTCTACTCCCATATCTAGAAAAATTTTATTTATTTATAAAGAATCAAAAGAATTAAAATTTGATCTTATAGATAAATCACAATTATTAAAATATGTAAAAACAGATATGAGAAGACATCATATTTTTTTTCCATGTAGCTCAACATCAAATCAATATCATCCAAATGCAAATTTTAATGATACTTTTTATGTAAAAATAGATATCCTAGTACCATTTTTTATGGAAATTTATGATTTTATAAATATGATGACTTCAACAGAAGGTGTGTTTTATCTTACTCCTAAACTTGATAACGACGGTAATCAACAAATTATAAGTAAAACAGTATCTTGGGCGAATTCTTTAGAAAGAGACCCTGAAGCCGCAGTAAGTGGAAAACATTGTCAAGATGGAAGCAATATAAGCATATATACATATGAATTATGTTCTGAATCTAATTTTCCTGGATTTTGTAAAGTTAGTAATATAATAAAAACTAGAAATACAGAAGCAAGAGTTGATATTATAAACTTATTATTATCAGATGAAATATATACAAGATATTTATTAAATCATCAATATGATAAAGTTAATGAAAAAAACAATTATGAAGATTATAATGAAGATTATATTAATGAATTTAAAAAAGAATATCCTGTATCACGTTTTGATAAAACTATTATTGATAATATTTTAACTGTACTTAACGAATATTATACAAAAATAAAAAATAGTATTAAATCATATGAATCAAGAAAAGAAAAACGTTTAAGTGAACAATTTAATCAAGTTCTTCCTTATTATACTGCAAAATATATATTAGAACAAAGAAAAAATGAAAAAAATGACGATGTAGATGAAGCTGAAATTGAAAGCAGAAGTTACATAAAACAAATACAAAGAGATTATATAAAAGATAATCCTGATTTATTATTTTTAAATTATTACAAAAATAGAATAGAAAAAACTTTTGAAATATTAGATGAATATAAACAAAAGCTACCTGAAGTCAATGATTTTGATAATATAATTACACTTAACGAATTTATGGATAGAATTATATTTTTTATAGATATTAATCACGGGCAAAAAATAAATCAAATTAACTCACTTATATGTAAAATAGATGATATTGAAAATATTGACGCTACTAATAATTCACAAACTAGAAATATAGATTATGATGATAATGGATATTTCAAAAATATTAAAATAGATCTTATATATTTAGATACCATAGATAATACACTCAATGAAATAAATCAACTTCAAACCCCTCAAAATAACCAATATCAAACCCCTCAAAATAACCAATATCAAACCCCTCAAAATAACCAATATCAAACCCCTCAAAATAACCAATATCAAACCCCCCCTCAAAATAATCAAATTATTGATAATGTATCAGAAGAAGAATCTTTCAGACAGTTAGCTATGGTTTCTGAAAGTAATAATGTTGAATTTGATGATTTTAATTTACAACCAACAATACTTTTTCCTCCTAATGAAAATGATCAATACCAAACTCCCCAGAATTATCAAGATGAAGATTTAGGTAATAATATATTTGGAAATTTTAATGAAGGTTTTAATGGTAATCTTAATAATGAATTTAGTGATCAAATGGATTTTTATGAAAATAATGACATACGAAGAACACTTAATTTTGATGAAGATTCAGATGTTGATATGTTTTGAAATATTTGATTGAAAAAATTAATTTCAATAATACAAAAAATAAAATGATAATTAACAGATATAAATACATTTAATCATTAAATAAAATGTCAGCAAAACTATTAATCAAAACCCACAATAACCACGCATATGATCTTTATAAAGATCATTCTACTTATAACGAGGGAGATTCCGGTCTAGATTTATTTGTTACAGAAGATGCAACTATACCTGCACAAACAACTGTTTTTATTGATCTTATGATTAGTTGCGAAATGATTCAAAATGATAAAAATATTTCTTATTATTTATATCCGCGTTCAAGTATGTCAAAGACTCCACTAAGACTTGCTAACAGTGTTGGTATCATTGATGCTGGATATAGAGGAAATATCAAAGCAGCAGTTGATAATATAAGTTCTGAAGATTATAATATTAAGAAAGGCGATAGACTTTTTCAAATTTGTCATCCTACTCTATCAACTTTTACTTTTGAAATTTCCGATGAGCTTTCAACAACACAACGTGGTACTGGTGGTTTTGGTTCTACTGGAAAATAAATAAAATGATTTTTATATTAAAAAAAATTAATATAAAATTTAACTAATAACCTATTGAATCTATTACGAAAATGGCCGAGACACTTCATCAAGTTTTTTCAGAAATGAATATTAATGGTGGTTCATCAATTGATGAACCACATATCTGGAAAATATTAAGGAGCAAGTTTGACAACGGAAACAAGAATCTTATCGAACATCAACTCTCTTCGTTTAATGAGTTTATTGAACGAGGTATTCAAAAAATAATAGACGAAGAGAATGAAATCAACGTTTCTCCAGAAAAAGGTAAAATTTACAAAGTAAACTTTGGTGATATTTATATCCCAAACGCTTGCACTATTGATGAAAAAAGAAAAATAGTTCCTATTACACCAAATCAAGCTAGAATGAGAGACATGACATATGAATCTCCCCTTCAAGTTGATATAACAGAATCTATTATAGATCAAAAAACAAATAAAGTAATTGAAAGCTTTTTTCACAGAAGAATAACTATAGCCCATATCCCTATCATGTTAAACTCTTGCAGATGTAATTTGACCTCTTTAACCAAAGAAGAACAAATAAAAAAGGGAGAATGTTATAAAGATCCTGGAGGTTACTTTATTGTTAATGGAAAAGAGAGAGTTTTAATCGCTCAAATTAGAAACGCTCACAACAATGTTTTAGTAACACCCCCAAGAAAAATTCAATTATCTAGTAAATTCAAGTTAGCTGCAGAAATAAGAAGTATGTCCGATGAAACAGGACACTCTGTGTTAATACAGGCGCTTATTGGTTATGATAATAGAACTATAGTCTTTAATTTTCCTAATATAGGTATTATCCCTGTTGGTATTATATTCAAGGCTTTTGGTTATACTTCTGCCAAAGATATTATAGAATTGATAAATATAAAAATAGAAAATAAAATTTCAGAGAGTGAAAGTGAAAGTGAAAGTGAAAGTGATAGTGAAAGTGAAAGTGAAACAGATGAAGATAATTTTATGTATAAAAAAGAACAAAATAAAACTTTGAGAAAAATAAGAGAATTATTGTCTTATATACTTAGAGACTCGTATGTATGTCAAACAGAAGAAGATGCTATAAAATACATATCAGAAATGGCGGCACAAGCGATTCCTGTAGAATCAAAGTTTAAATTTACAAAAGAATTGATTCATACAAAATTACTTCCACACTTGGGTATTTCTGCTACAACAAAAGAAAAAGTTATGTTTTTAGGGTATATAGTGAATAAACTTCTTAGAACATACTTAAAATTCAGAGAAGAAGATGATATAGATAATTATAGTAATAAGAGATTTGAAACAACCGGAATACTTTTTACTGAACTTTTTAGAAATCTTTTCAAACAATATACAAAAACACTTGCCGGACAACTTCAAAGAAGACCTAAAATTTTAGATAATATTGAAAAGTTTACTAGAATAACCACAAGTTTTAGGCATAGTATGTCAACAGGAAACTGGGGACCTCAAAAAAATGCGTATATTAGAACAGGTGTATCTCAAGTAAAAAACAGACTTTCATATGCTTCAGGTCTCTCATATTTAAGAAGAGTAGCTATACCTACAGGTAAAGAAGCTAAAAATACAAAAATTCGTCAGATTCATTTGTCTAGTTTTGGGTATGTATGTCCCGCGGATTGTTTTGCACCAGATACTCCTATTCTTATGTGGGATGGAACTATTAAAAGAGCAGATCAGATAAAAGTAGGAGATTATCTTATAGACGACAAAGGTAATTCAACGGAAGTATATAAAACAACATCCGGAACTGCTCAAATGTATGAAATCAGACCTAAAGGAGCAACCCCTCATACTGTTACATATAATCATATACTGACTCTTAAAATTAAAAAACATAATAAGTGCAGAACTAAACGTGGTAAATTTGAAGTTATGTTTTTTGATAAAAAAAAATTAGTGTATCGTTACAGAACATTTGAAACTAAAGAAGAAGCTGAAAGTTTTCAAGAATCATTAGATGACAATATAATAGATATTAGATTGGAAAAGTATTTAAATCTTCCAGAAAGTGTTAGAAAGTCAATGTATTGTTTTTATTCTGATGGTGTAAATTGGGAAAAACAACAAGTTGATTTAGATCCATACATTTTAGGAATGTGGCTTGGTGATGGATTGAGTGTAGGAACTGGATTTTCAACAGCTGATAAAGAACTATTAGAATATTGGAAAAAATGGAGCGAAGATAATAATGCAAGTGTAACTCATTATCATAGATATCAATATGGTATTGCATCAATTAAAAATATTAAAACTAAAAAGAATACTGAAAGAAACCCTCTTAAAAAAATGTTAGAAAAATACAATCTTATCAACAACAAACATATACCAAAACAATATCTTGTTAACGACAGAGAAACTAGACTTAAAGTTATTGCAGGTCTCATAGATACAGATGGTTCTGTAAGAAGAAATGGACATGAAATTCGTATTCAACAATGTCTTAAAAATAAAAGAATTCTGGATGATGCTATGTTTCTTGCTAAATCTTTAGGTTTTAAATGCAATATGAATGAGACAAAAAGTTCATGGACATTGAATGATGTTAGAAAAACAGAAAAATATTTTGAATTAACTATAACAGGAACTAAATTATACGAAATTCCTACAATTTTAGCACGAAAAAAATTACAAAAATTTACAATCCCTCATAGCGAAACACGAGTAAAAGGTCATATGGAAGTTCCTTTTGAAGTAATTAAAAAAGATATAACCAATTTTGTAGGATGGCAATTGAAAGGGTCTGGAAGATTTTTATTACCAGACTTTATAACAAGTCATAATACTCCTGAGGGCAAAATGGTCGGTATAGTTTTAAATATGGCGTTATTAACCAAAATTACTAGAAGAGTTCCGTTCTATATAGCTAGAGATTCTATTAAGAATAGTGAAAACTTTATTGATATTCAAGATATTGATATCAATGAATCATGTGATTACACTAAAATTTTTCTTAATGGAACGATTATAGGTTTTACTGAAGACCCTGAAGATTTTGAGGAACAAATAAAAGAGTACAAACGTTCTGATGTATTTGATGAAAATGTAAGTGTAGTTTACATAAAATCAGATAACGAGATTCAAGTATTCTGTGATGAAGGCAGGATAATCAGAGCTGTATTTCCTGTAAATAAAGATAATGGAAAATTATATTTAGAAAAAGAAGATGGAACTAATTGGAAAGATTTAGTTTCTAAAAATAAAATCGTTTACATTGATCCAAGCGAGGCACAAATGTCTAATATTTCAATGTGGCCTAGAAATGTAAATAAGATTCATAATTATTGCGAAATTCATCCATCAATGATTCTTAGCGTTTGTTCTAGTACTATTCCTTATCCAGATCACTCTCAAGCACCTAGAAACTGTTATCAGAGTTCTATGAGTAAACAAGCTATGGGTATTCCGTATATGTCTTATAATGTAAGAGCTGATACTATTACACAAGTTATGCAAACTCCGCAAAAAGCACTTGTTCAAACTAAACCAGCTAATTTCATGGGTTTTGATGATATGCCTTCAGGACAAGTAGCGGTTGTTGCTATTATGTTATATACAGGGGGAAATCAAGAAGATAGTATTTTAATTAAAAAACAATCTATTGAAAGAGGTTTATTTGCTGCTGATTCCTATAAAACACATAAGGCAGATGAAGATCCTACTAAAAACAATATTACATATCTTATTCAAACACCTACAGGTGAAGGAGTTAAAAGAAACGGTATAAACTATTCGTATTTAGGAAATGTTCCATTTGATGAAAATATATTCAAAACAAATGATGATCAAATTATTAGAGTAAGAAATAGAAATATAGATGGCGTGATTAAAGAAGGTGTTAGAGTAAAAAAGGGTGATGCTATCATAGGAAGAATAATGATTGAAAGAACAAAAGGTGAAGAAGTAAAAAGAAAAGATTGCAGTGTTGTCATAAAATCCGGAGAAGAAGGAGTAGTTGATAAAGTTTTTATTACAAAAACTCAAAAAGGTCAAAAGTTAGTAAAGGTTGTTATAAGACAACAAAAAATTCCAGAAATAGGAGACAAGTTTGCGGCTAGATCGGCGCAAAAAGGAACTTGTGGGGGAATTATACCTGATGAAGATATGCCTTTTAATCCTATGACTGGCATGTCTCCGGATTTAGTGATTAATAGTCACTGTATTCCTTCTAGAATGACTATAAACCAGCTTCAAGAAATGGTTTTGGGTAAAGCTTGTTGTTTTGACGGAGAAATAGGAGATTGTACGCCTTTTGGAGAGAATAGTGTAGATGCAGCTCATAAAATATGTGACAGACTTAAAAAATGGGGTTTTGAAAAGTCTGGTACAGAAAAGTTAATTAATGGTATGACAGGTCAGATGATTGAAGCTGATATCTATATGGGTCCTACATACTATCAGAGATTAAAACACATAGTAGGAGACAAGATTCACGCTAGGGCGCACGGAAACGTTACGATGTTATATCGTCAACCTTTGGAAGGTAGATCAAGGGACGGAGGTAAACTTTTGCCTCTGTGGTGTTTAAAAGCACTGCAAGTCCATGTGATAATGGGCTACATTTGTAAATTGCGGGGAATTCTCGTATGGTGGTTTTAGGTAAAACTATTTAAAGATTGGGGGATTTAGGTAAATGACCGTATGGAAAGAAATCAAAATCCCTATATTCTTTGAATATTATGAAGCCTCTGACAAGGGCGAAATACGTAAAAAATCAAATAATTATATATTAAAACAAAATATAAGAAATGGATATAATTCTGTTTGTTTATATTGTCCTTCAACAAAGAAAAAATCAACTAAAAATGTTCATAGAATTATTTGTGAAACATTTATTCAAAAAAATCCATCAGAAGAACACAACAAGTGTGTTAATCATAAAGATGGTAATAAATTGAACAATAATGTAGAAAATCTTGAATGGTGTTCTTATAAAGAAAATACAAACCATGCTATTAATAACAAAATAGTTAAGATTTTCACACAATCTGTTGATCAATATGATATGAACAATAATTACATCAAAACATTTCCTTCTATAAAACAAGCTGAAATAGAAACAGGTGTTTCTAATAAACATATTTCAACTGTTTGTAAAGGGAAAAGAAAAAGTACTGGAGGATTTATATGGAAATATACAAATTCAAAAGAAAATGACAATATTGTTGAAAGTTGTGAAGGACATATAATAGAAGATTTTCCAAATTATAAAATTACAAATGATGGGAAAATTTACAGTATAAAATCTAAAAAGTTTCTTAAACCATCAACAATACCATCTGGAAAACAAAAAATAAAATTGTCAAACAATGGAGAAACAAAAGATTTTTATATATCAGCCCTTGTCAAAAAATATTTAAAACCACCACAAAGATCTTGCTCCTAAGTTGTAACAGAAATGTTATGATGGCTTCAGGGAAAACTTGAGGGTACAGGAATAATGCAAGATTTAGAGAAAATCCGCAGCCAAGCTCCTAAGTCCGTTATGTTAGGATATGGAGAAGGTTCAACGACTATAATCAAATGGGCTTGAGAGAATTGACACTTCTCTGTGATAGCTTAAGGGATAGTCTACTCCCACCAGTGATGGTGTTGTGATGTAATCTTGTATATTTTATCACATTAGATATACATTGTGAAATCACAAAGATAATGATAATAGGAGGAAATGCCTATTTGAATCTGGTATCAAGGTTAAGATTCGGTGAGATCAATATTTCGGTCTCAGTCTTCCTATCAATGGAAGGCTAGTCTTACACAGAAGGCAACATTTCCAAATTGCGGGGACATCCAGTTAAGATTCTGATACTAAACATACATAGAAATATGTATGTGGCCATTGTTAATCACAATGGGTATAGTAAAAATTCAGAATATATGGACAATCCGCAGCCAAGCTCCTAAGTCCGTTATGTTAGGATATGGAGAAGGTTCAACGACTAAATGGTAATGGGGGTGAAAGAACTGACAATTCTTAATGATCCCTTAAGATATAGTCTAGTCCCACCCGAGAGGGTGCTATCAAAGAGATTTTATCAAACCTGTGTAAGTTTGGTATTACCGAATTGATAGAAACAATGATTTCAAGAGGAAATGCTTGAATGAGTTTGGTATATCGGGAAAGGGATTGTATTATAGCTCACGGTGGCTCTAGATTTTTAACAGAACGTTTGTATGATATGTCCGATCCTTATCAAATACCTATATGCAATGATTGTGGTCAAATGCCTAACACATACTCTAATTGTCATTTATGTAAAAATAATAATATAAGTAAGGTAAAGATGCCTTATGCGGCTAAACTTTTGAAACAGGATCTAGAAGCTATGGGTATTCAAATGAATATCACTACTTAATTTCTTTTTAATAAAATTTTTGTAATTCTTTTAAAAAAGAATTACAAAAATTAAAAGTTCATTATGCATATTGTAAGTACTGAGAATAATCATCATCACTAAATTCATTCTCATCATCACTAAATTCATTCTCATCATCACTAAATTCATTCCCATCTCCATGCTGTCCTGCAAGTACACTAAGTTCATTATATTGTGCTTGACTAGTCTGATTTATTTGTGCTAATTCATTAAGTACTTTTTCATCTTGTTCTACCATTTTTCTATAAAAATCTAACCATTCACTTCGAGGAGCATTAGGTAGTGGTCTGGCAGCTAGCATTTCTAAATTTTCCTCTGCAGTAAGAAGTTCTTCTATCAATTCACTATCACTAGGAATTTCTTCTATCTCTGCTTCTTCATCACTTTCTTCTTCATCACTTTCTTCTATCTTCTCTACAAAATCTCCCTCAGAAGAAAGCATAGCTAATTGTCTATATAATTCTTCTATGGGAACATTCATATTTTCTTCATCTGTAAGTTGATGTTGATATATTGGAGACTCATTATCTCCACTATTTAACAATATTTCTATTATACTTTCATCGTTATTTGTGGAATCTTCAGAATCATCAGAATCAACACCATTATTACTTTCAGAAAGCATAGCTGACTCTCTTAAAGAATCTTTTTCTTTTACTTTATCAAGAATTTTAGACAAATCACTAACTGAAACGCCATCAAATATTTCTTTTAAGGTAGCATCATCTAACTGTTTAAAATCGTGTTGATTTAATCTAGATTTTTTAAAATTATTAGTTACATCATCGTTTGTAGATTTTCTTTTTAATTCACATAAAAATCTATGAACATCCTTTAAAGTATATGAAGTATAAATTTTAATACACTCATTTTTATTTGGTTTATCTAATTTTCTACTAACTTTTATTAAACTTTTTTGAAATTTTTCAAACTTATCTTTAATATTTTTTAAATGGGCATCACCTACTACATGAATTATATGTCTTGTATTATTATCTGGACTAAGAATTTCTAATATAGTATGTATATCCATTACTTTCGCCCAAACTATTTTTAATCTTTCAGTCATATTTAGTTCTAAATTTCTGTCTCTTCCTTTATATAAATTTTTCTTCAAATCTAAACGTAAAGATTCTTTACTATCAATAATATCTTTTATAAGAGTATTACAAATAAAGTTTTTATGTTTTTCCAAATACTTTATTTTTTTGTTACCTTCATATAATACTAATTCATTATTTTCAAATTTTATAGGTCCAGAAGATTTTTCAATACGATTTAGAAATTCATGATGATTTTTTAATATATAAGTACCATCTGGTATTGCTTCTATAAAAATATCAAAAAACATTATTGGCGATTTTAAGGTTCCCAAATTTTCATTATTATACAAAATAGTTTGCATTGATATTTTAAAACTATGTATATTTTCTAAAAAAAAACAATCACCTCTTTTCTTTGCCATATTATTTAGCGGTTCTTTGTTATTATAGAAAAAATCTTCTAAATAATTAGATCTGAAATCTATAGGAATAATTTCCCTATTTTTAATTTTATTATCCTTAATTAGACTTGATATATCTTTTAAAAATTTATCATCGTAATTTCCAATTTGATTTACCCAATCTTTACGTGGATTAGTTTCTAATAATAATTTAGTCATATTAGAACTTTTAAGGGAAAATTCACAATATTCAGCTATAGATATAGGTTTATTTTCAGTACTATTACATTTTATTTCATTATTATGATTGACTCCTATTATTGTAATTAATCTATCAAAATCATCTATATATAACTGTTCAAAAGAAAATGCAGAATTTATAGGTCTTGAACATGTTATTTCTTCAAAAGAATCGTCTATTGTATTAGTCATACTAACTTTATATATTAGACAATTAATTTTTTTTTAAAAATTAATTGTAATAATCATATCCTTTATAAAACCATCCTGAAACAATTACAAAAAATATACAAAATAAAGTACAGCAAAGTCTACAAAAATTTACTTTTATATGATAATTTGGTATACTATTTTCATCGCTATTTGTTGAATTTGAATCTTCTAATTCTTTTTTTTTGAATTTTAATACGGAATCAAGTGTTTCTTTTATATTTTCGTTTTCTGTAAAGAAAATACTATAGTTTTCTGTAGAATTTAATGTTTCCGAGTATTTTTCTCTACATAAAAAACATTCGTTTGATTTTGTTAACATCCATTGAGTAAAACAATCTTTACACATTTTTGCAGCCTTGTAACATTTACAAAATTTATTTATTAAAATTAGGTCGTCATCATCTTCAAGAGATTGTTGACAAATTAAACATTCATTATTGTTATTTATATAAATTATATCTTCCTCGTCTATTTTTAAAAGATTTTCTTTTAAATTTAATGTTATTTTATTTTCCATTTTATTTATTGTAATCTAAATTTTAAGAATACATTTATATTTTACTTAAAATATTTATTTATTTATAAATAAATATGAAAGAAGAATCTTGTTGTACTTCATGTAATATCGAAGAAAATTATGATATTAAAACTGTAGATAAAGATGAAACAAAAGATAATTTAAAGAATTTTTGGAACTCAACTAAAGGTAAAATAACCATGTCTCTTTTAGGGTTATTAATTTTGATAATAATTATATTTATATTTTGTTATTTTTTTAAAAAATAATATACTCTTTTTATAAATGTGCTGGAGTGAAGAAGTTTCTTGGAGTATGTTTATAGGAGGAACTATACTTAATATAATAACATCTACTTACGCTAAAAATCCTACAGTAACAGCTACTTGTCTTATATGGCAATTTGTATTATTTATGCAATTATTTGATGCCTTATCTTGGAGATCTCTCTCAAAACGTGACTATAAAAAAGAGAATACTAGCGAAGATACTCCCCGAGCGAGCTCGGCTCGTGAAGATATTCGTCCGTCAGAGACGGACTCATTGGAGACCGCTGTGCGGTCGTATACTAGTCAAGCAAGCTTTCCGGGGACAGAGTCCCCTCCAATGAGTCGGACTGTGTCCGACGTTTTGTCTAGCGAAGATACTCTTAAAAAAGAAAAGAAAGATACTAAAAAATGTGATAAAGTTGATAATACTGAGTGTAATAAACTTGGTAAAATTGCAAAAACAGGATCTTATATATCAAATGTTTTACAACCAGTTGTAGCTTTTATTTGTTATATTATAGTATCTAAAGTAAATGTATCATTAAAAATATCTGCGTCTATAGTATGTTTAGGATATATTAGTTATATATTAGGTAGTTCTGTTAATTCAGATAAAATGGATTGTCATACAGATATATCAGATGATTGTCATATAAAATATAATTGGTGGGAAAATAGACATAAAAATGGTGGAGGTGTAATTTATTTGATATCTTTAATACTTATTATTTTACTTTTATTGAGACCTTTCAAATTTTCTATATTATCTTCGTTATATATAGTAATAACATTAGTAATAACTATGTTAATATATCCACAAACAGGAACAGTTGCTAATATGTGGTGTTGGTTTGCTGCTTTTGCTCCTTTTTTTACCTTAGTTTTTTGGAAGTTATCTAATTAATTTAATTTTTTTATAAAAATTAAATTAAAATATCTAGTTGGGAAGGAGCATCTTTTAAAGATATATTGTCATCATCGTAGTTTTCTATTTTTGCTTTTTGTAAGAAATTTTTAGATTCTTTAAGATTTTCCATTTTTGGCATCAATTTTTTGAAATAATCATCATTTTCACTATCTTTATCAAAATAGTTAAAAGGTTCTACAAGTATACAATTGTTTTTGTTTGTATTTAAAACCTCATCATAATCATCCATAATAAATGTATTGTTTTTATTATAGTTTGGTAGTTTATATTTATCCCATAACATAGATAAATCTTTTGTTCCTTTAGCTTGATCTAAAGATACATCGCAATGATAAGAGTAAAAAATATAGTCTAATTTATATTTTCTTTCTTTTCTGTTACCTACTAAAATATTATCAATTATAAATATAGCATAATCTTTACTGGCTGCAGTCCATACAGATACGTTAAAATTTTCAAAAGCAAAATCTAAAAATTCTTGAAGATTAGGTCTTTCAAATACGATATAGTAACCATCCATATCATGAAAAACAAATTTAGAAGATTTTTCTTTCTCTTTTTTCATATCAATATCTGAGGTGCTTTCAGCACATACTAGAGTATTATCTAGATCTAATATTAAATTCATTTTCCCCATTTTAAAATCTCTTTATCCTTAATTAGAAAAATTTTATTTTAATAATTCATAAATGAAACAACTCCTCTATGACTAGTATTTTTTTCTCTAATCTTTATTTTTGAATGTGATCTTAAATTATTTTCATTAAAATCTCCCAAAACAGTATTCCATTTTGATAAACTATTGTTGTTTTTTATCATATCATGTTCTGTTCTGATTTTTGATGTTATAGTCTCAATAACTCTATTCATCATTTCTAAATTAGTATCTTGATGATGTCCAGAATTCATTATTTCTTTTGTATATATTCCTCCTATATTCTTAACAAAATCTTCTTCAACTGCACCCATGACGTCAACAATAACTTGTTTAGATATAATAAACTCATCTTTTGGATCATTTAATAAAATTTGATTTATTTGTCTATTTATAATTCTAATAGTTTCTTCTGAAAAAAATTTAGAATTATTTTCAGTATATGAAGCAGTTGACCATCCAACATGTTTTAAATGATTTGTATGTAAGGACATATCTCCCGACATTCCATTACTTACTGTATTTTCAGATATAACTACGGGTGTGTACTCTGATTGTAATAAAGGTTGTCCAAATTCCATATTCTTTAATTTCAATATAGATAATTTTTTCTTTATATCTTTTTTTAAAACGGCTTAAATATTAATAGTAATTTTTACAAGATAATGGAAACATCCTCAATATTACTTTATAGCAAATACTCAAATCATTGCAAAAATTTTAATGAATTATTGGAGAAATCAAATTTAGATATACCTTTTATACCCCTGTGTATAGATAATAAAAAAATTAGACAACAAATTCAATCAAATACAAAAATAGTTGTAAATTCTGTTCCTTGTATCATAAATCTTTATAATAACGGCTCTGTTGAGCTTTATGAAGCAGATCAGGCGTTTTTCTTGTTAAACGATATAATATCTCAATATACTCAACAAGATAACAATAGTGTAATAGACAATGATACGCAAAAATCTCCACCATCACAGAAAGTATCTTCACGAGCCGAGCTCGCTCGGGGAGTATCTTCACAAGATGATCTTTCTCGAACTGTATCCAGTCGCACAGCGGCCTCCAATGAGTCCGTCTTTGACGGACGAATATCTTCACGAGCCGAGCTTTCAGGTCGCAAGGCGACCTTCAATGAGTCCGTCTCCGACGGACGAATCGCTCGGGGAGTATCTTCACAAGATGATTCTCAACAAGTTCAAAATAAAAATATTAACGGAACAACTAGTCTAGAAGATTTATTTACAGATAATGAAGATGATGAAGAACAAGCTAACGAAGACGAAAAGGATTTACAAAAAGATAAAAAGTTAATGATAAGAACAGATAAAGGTAATTACGATATAATTGAAAATACACAAGAAATATCATCAGATCTTATAGATAATTCTGGAATATCTAAACAAATAAAAGATGATTCAGAATCAGGAATAAAACCTTCTAATAATATAAATATGATGGCACAAGAACTAGCTAAATCTAGAGAACTAGATGATGATATGTTTCAAAAGAATAACAAAGGATTACCTCCAAATACAAGGATATTATAATAAAGTGATTTGTAATTTAAAATATTATAGATATATAATATACCACCGAGTTAACGAATTATGAAATACCCAATTCCCACTTTTGAATTTTGTTCACAGTCTAATGACATGAGATCTTTGCATGGTAGTATAATATATTCAAACAAAAATCCTGTTATACAGGTAACAAACGAACCCGCCGGTTGCTTGTGCGGAAAGATAAGACCTTCAGTTCATGCCGAAATGAACGCAATTCACAAGGCTAGATACACTTTGAAAAAGATAAATAATCCTGTTTTGGTTGTTGTTAGATACAATAGAAATGGCGAACTAGCAAACTCATATCCTTGTAATTTGTGTATAGATGTTATAAAAAAGACTAATATTTGTAAGGTTGTTTATTCAGACGATAACGGTAATATAACATTCTGTAAGACTAAGGATTTAGAGTATAGACATCTCTCAAGAGTTTCAAGAATGCTGGGAATAGACAACTGGAACAACAATCATTTGTCGTACAATTAAATTTTTTAACTTTAATAAACAAAGTTAAAAAATATACACGTAAAGTTAAATGATGAGTGAAAATAACTCAGAATTATATAAAAATTTTTGTGATTATTTAAATAATCCATTATTGAAAAAAGTATATAGTTACGAATCTTTTAATATTTATGCTGCAAGATTAAAAAGTGATAGATTAGAAGATAAAAATAAGGTATTATTGGTTTTTGTAAATAAGATTTTTAATGACCAGAGTTATAATATTTTATCAGGTATAAAATGGTTATCTATACAAACTAAAGTTTTAAAAAATAATAAAATTTTTAATAGAAACGATGTAATTCCTTTTTTTTCTTTTGATAATAAAGATTTTCATGGCTATTTAAAACATACTCTTAAAATAGACAGAAAAACTGATAAATTCATAGAATATACTCATATAAATAATTTAGAAGATAACCCTCAACAACAGGATCCATTAAAAAAAGTCATTTTGAATATAAGTATAGACAATATAAATTTAGATTTGTCAAATAAATATCTTAAAGATACGCTTGATTTATTTTCTACTACTATTACTATAATTAATCCAATATTTTAATATATCTTTTTCATATTTCTAATCATAAGATATTTTACAATATCTATTTGTTAATAATTTTACGTTTTCTTATCATTAAAATTATCACAACTATTAGAATTAATAATGTCACTCCCATAATACCCCAAAATACTGGATCTTGGTAAAATTTTTTACTACTTGGATTATCAGGATCATCTGGATTATCAGGATCATCTGGATCTGGTGGAGACGGATTTTTTTGTTTACATTCATTATTAATACAATCGTAATCATTACCCAATTTAATGCAATCATCGTCAACCACACATTCATATTTTAGTTTACAAGATCCATCATCACATATATAACCTTCTCCATATTTTTCACAATCATGGTCTTCAGTACAATCTACTATTTCTTTACAATTGCCGTTTATACATTTGGAGCCTTTAGGACAGTCTTCGTCTGTATCACATTTTTTATCTGGTAGATCTTGATTACAAACCATCTTAAAAGTATTATTATCAATATTAACGTCTCCACGTGCATTTACTACGTCAATAATTTGTTGACAAATCTGTACATTAGGACAACCACCTGGTACATTACGTTGATCTGATGTTAACAGAACTTGGTCTGGTCCAGGATCTCCGTTAACTGTACAAGGCTGTGCCCAACATACTGGAGGAGGAACAAGTTTACATTGTTCACAGTCTGGTACAGTTTCAAACATTTTCTTTACTTTATCCCATTCACCGCTGCCAATGAAATTCTGACAACTACATTGTTTCTTGTTCTCAAATTTCTTACAGAAACTTTGTGCTGAACTTCCACATAGTCCATCGTAGTTTAGGTCAGAACACCATCTAATACAGTTTTCATCCACGTTCATAATAGGATATCCTTCAGGTGTAATACTAGAACAATAATCAACAATACTAGTTGAATTTTCTGCACATTCCTTAGAGAAAGGACACCAGTTATCGTTACAGTATTTGGAATCTAAAACCAATTCACCATCTCCTAAAGTCCAAGTACTATTCACGTAGAATGCACCAATGCATGGATTTCCATCATTAGGTAGTGAATCGGGGAAATAATTATTTTTTAGCGGATATAATTGACAATTCAAACCAATCGAAAAAAATCCTTTTTTAATTTCTGTACACTTCTTGATTTTCATTGGCATTTTTTTATCACCGCCCTCAAATAATACCCACTTATTATTATATACACTAGGATTTTGATTCCATTTATTAATGTCAACTTTTTTATCCCGTAACTGTCTCATTAACACATAACTCCATAATATAATAGTACCTTTTTTTGGATTATAATTATTGAAACAGTTTGCAACAATTGTATGTTTACTAAGAGCTATTTGACCTGGAATTATTATGTTTGTAAAATTTATCGTTAAATATTTCCCATTACAACAGTCTTTCATATTACTTTTAGGTGCATTGGTATTCTTACCTGATAAACGACAATTATTAGCTGGATAATCATTACCCAAATAACTAAGAAGAGCAGTATCTATTTTTGTTGTTTTTGCTATTCTTATATCATCAGGGGACATGGGTACAAGCGTGGTACCATTATTTTTGTTATATGTATTATAATATTCATATGGTACGTCCCATTCATTAATAGAAAATTTATAATTACCAAAATCTTCTATTCTATTGTCTTTTAATAATGAAACTTGAAATTGGTTTTTACCACTTTCCCAAAAAAATATTAATGGAATATTATTAAATTTTATTCCTAATTTTCTATTCGAACTATTTACATCGAATGTAGGTACTATATTAGCTGTCTTAAATGTAGTAGTTCTTTGTGTAGTAAGACTAAATGTACCATCTTTTTTACTGTCTATATAATGCTTACCAGAAAACTCTTGTATAGCATATTTACCTGGAATACTGTTTAGTATTTCAACCATATCTTGAATATTGAATGTATTATATATCCAATCTAAAACAGGTGTTTTACTCATTTATATTATATAAATATTTAAAAATTATTATTGAAGAAATACTGCAAAATAAACTTAAAAAGCTCAAAGCAATCATAATGTACTGTATGTAATTAACATTAATTTTTTTAACCGAATTGTAAGGAAAACCATTCCAAATTTTTGCTAGAGATAAGTACAAAAACAGTAAAAAGAAGAATATACCGTAAAGTGATGGATTCTTATGTTGGTTAGGAAAAAGTAAAAGAAGTAACAACATAACAAACGGTACTGCCACAATAAATGCGTAATTCTTGATAAAGTCATACTTATTATCATCTGGTTTTGAAGATGGATGATCTATTCCTATTGCTTTCCATAAGGCATCGATATCGGTCTTGACTGAACTATTATTTTGTATACATCTAACAATACCATCAATAACTTGAGACCATTTCAAATATGAAATATCTACATTATTTACATTTTGTATGATAATCTCTTGTGTATTCTGAATATTTAACATACAATTCTGACTGTATATTTTAGTAATAGTATTAGAGATATTAGTTACCTCTGTCAGTACATCTATATCTTTATCGCTAATCTTTTTGACTTTTTCTTTAATGGCATTGGCTACTGTTTTAGCTAAATCATTTAATCCTTTACTAATTTCTTCTGATCCAGCATTTACTTGTAAACATTGTGTATCTAAGTGTGCCCATTCAGTCCAGTCTAAGTTATTAATATTTACGTCACCTCTGACGTCAACTATACGCATCCTTTGCGAATTACTTCCAAATGTAACACAATTTTGCATTGACACATCCAATATATTGTTAACTGCATTAAAGTAGTTATTCAATATTTGCTTAGTTGCATTTTCAATTTCATCTTTACTCATTTATTAATTAACTTTTTTTTTCTAAACACTAATAAATGGGTGGATCTTCATCTAAAAACGTGGCTAATATTACCACAGAAGCAGTGTCTAGTCAGACTATGGACATTATTAATGATAGTAAAACTACTGGTGGACAAAACCAGATTATTTCTATCACCAATGTAGACGGTGACGTTGTTATAAAGGACAACGTAATGAATCAAAACGCAGTAATAAATACGGACTCATTACTGAAGAATCTTAGTACGCAAAAAGCACAACAAGATTTATCACAGAAGCTTGCACAATCAGCAAAGGCAATAACATCTGGAATTAATTTATTCCAATTTTCAAAGTCTGAAAATATATTAAATGGCTTTATGATGGCATCAGTAGATTTGACTACTAATATTAAAGAGACTTGTGGAAATAATTTACAACAAAATCAAACAATTAAGGTTGATCGTATTAATGGCAATGTTACTGTTGCTGACAATCAGATGAAAAATATAAACAAAATTTTCTCCAAATGTGTTAATAGCAATATGACTAATCAGGCAAGCATTCAAGATCTACAACAACAAGTGGATCAGTCTGCTGTAGCTGAATCTAAAGGATTTAGTATTTGGGCACTGGTAGCAATTGCAGTAATAGCTTTATTAGCAATGGTAATGCCTATTATTTTACCCATCGGCGGGGCATTGGCTATGTTGTCTAAGTTCCTCTTTCCTTTGTTGATGTTAGTTGGTATTATATTAATTGCAGTATACTTTACTAAGAAAAAGAAGACTATGATTAGTTACGGATTCAGTAATCTAATTCAACCTGAACCAGGTAAATTGCGTTGTAGAGCACGAGTTGTATCCACTAGTACTGACTACGCAACCGCAGCTGACGCTGAAAAAGCCTGTATGGGTATGGATAATTGCAATGCATATGATTGGAAAGGTTTCGATATTGATTCCCAGGGTAATGCTAAGCGTTTGGATAAACCAGTAACTACATTTTACACTAATGCTAGTCGTGATGATTGTCCAGTAATCACCAAACAGCAAGATAAATCTCGGATTGTACGTATGCCTAAGGTTGTAGTAAGTGAAAAAGATCCTCGTAGCGAAACATCTACTTTTTTGACAGGAGACGTATATATCAACCCCCAAAATACCAAATGGTATCGTTTGGGTGATACTGAATGGAAACAGAACGATCCGTTAGTTGATAACTTCAAAGGAACTATTAAATTTATCTCCGAAAATACTGATACTCCTAGTGACGATGATGGTAAAGAAGGAGATGTGATAGTCAAGTTCGCTGGTGATTTTGTTCCATGCTTCAACGTCTTTTTACGTGGCAAACAAACATGGGACAAAACCGAAACTACATTACCTGGTTACGCTCCAGACGTACCTACAGATCTCAATGGCAGTTCGTCTTTTAATTCTACGGGATTCAAATACAATGATAGATATCCATTGTTTTTATGGATTGGTATTGGTTTGTCTAGCGTAGGTTTGTTTGGTACTATTGGTAACTTTATGAAAAAAAAATCTAATAAAGTAGTTCCGCAAAAATAGATAAATTAAATTAAAATGATTTTTTAAAATATTTTAATTTATCAACTGGTATAATTTTTAGAGATGACAGTCTCACTCCTGAATAGATCCATTATGGAAGATTATACCATTAACTATAATAATAATGATTATAATTCTAAACAGAATAAAGATTATATTGATAGTTGTTTAAAATATAAAACAGCTATCAATGATACTCCTCTTGTTCTTACAATGAACAAAGATGACGGTTTTGAAATGGTTTTGTCAAAACGTACTAAAAGAAGTATTAAAAATGGTGAAATCAAGATAAAATCTCCAAAACAAATAAGAGCTGATGCTTTTAATACTCTATCTTGTAGAAATAAATTAAATCAATCTGTAAAAGATACAAAAGTATGTATCTATAGTATTAGAGGATTAAATTGTCCAAGAAAGGTTTGTTTATTTAAACATAGCGATGATAACAAGAATTACGTATCTACTTGTTATTTTGGTACTACATGTATTCATATTAATAATCCTTTGAAATTATGCAGGTTTAAACATCCTAATGAAACAATGGATGAGTACAAAGATAGAATAAAAAAATACGATCCGTCGCCACCAAGATTAATGAAGATAGATACTAATAAATCAGAAAATTATTGTATTAAATGCAATGATCCCTTCCCCTTGTCTTTATCTTAAACTTTTTATTTTATAATTTATATCTTTGCCTTTCCGCACAGCTTATAAATTATAAAATGATTTTTTATATAATTTTTTATATTTTTTCAGTTATATCAAAACGAACATGAATCTCGGTCTCTGCTGCATCAATACAGTTCTTCAAAAACAAAATCCTCCTATATTCAACTCAAGAACTTGTCAACTCAAGAATTATACAGTCCAAGTGGCAAAAGAAAAAGCTCTGAAAAATATCAGGGATCTTATCCTTATGATAGAGTACAATCATCTTCATGGAATCAAATGCTTTAGACTAAGCAGTGATATTTTTCCAAGATTTGTAGATGCTAAAACAACAGAAAAATATACTATTGACTTTGCCCACGAAGGTCTCAAAAAAGCTGGCGATCTAGCAAAAAAATATGACATGCGTATTCTTATGCATCCTGGTCAGTACAATCAAATAGCTTCTCCTGACGAAGACGTGTTTTCACGAACAGTTCAGGATCTAGAACATCATGCCGATATTTTAGATGTCATGGGTATTGACGACAACGGTATTTTGATCATTCATGGTGGTGGTAGATACAACGACAAAGAGGCTACTACCATACGATGGATAGATAGATATCATACTCTTCCAAAAAAGATCAGAAGAAGATTAGCTCTAGAAAACTGTGAACGTGGTTATAGTATCGACGATGTCGTCGAAATAAGTCAAATCATAGAATTCTCTTCAGGTAATAAACTACCTGTCATTTTTGATTCTCATCACTACGAGTGCTGGAACAAGATTTATCCCGACGATCAACAAACTCCTCTGGATGAAATTTTACCTGAAGTTTTAAAAACATGGGGTAACAGAAGACCCCTAATGCACGTTTCTAATCAAGGCTCTGGAAGAATAGGCCATCACAGCGACTTTATTCAACAACTACCTCAATGTTTTATTGATCTGTATAATCAGGGTTTGGAGTTTGACTTAGAAGTAGAAGCGAAGGCAAAACAAGCTGCTATATACGACTTACGCAGACGATATAGTTTTATCGACAAAGATGCTGCTAGGGGTACTATACCAAAGTATCTTGATTTTTTGAATTTCTTAAAATTTATCAAGTCAAGACAATCTTACAAACCTTATTATGACGATATAAAATTTCTTTGTTATTCTCAATACGACGAGTTTTGTACGGATGAACCTACAGATTATTCCAAAGAAGACAATAAAAATAAATACGCTAGATACAAAGTTGTAGCTGACAAGTATATTGAATTTGTAAAAAAATAAATATAAAATTATTTTGTAATATATTACAAAATAATTTTATAAAAATATTCTAGAATTAACCTGTTCTTGGGAAGTTTGTGTAGATGTTCTTTTTTTAAAAAACCTAAAAATATTAAAAAAAAATCTTCTTCGTGGTTGTCTGTTATTATTTTCCAAATTTTCATTTATCTGTGAATCTTGAATTCTTCTAATAGCACTATTATTTGAATAGTAAGTTCTTATTTCCTCCATAGTTATAGAGTTTTCAAATCTTAGTATTGTATTAGCATCAATAATTCTTGATCTCCCCCGGACAAGTCCGGAGCGACTACTCCCCGAGCGAGCTTGGCTCGTGAGGGATCGGCTCGAAAGGGATCTTCGTGAGGAAATTTCGCTATCACTTCTCACAGAGTTTTCAGAACTTGTTGATGGAGATGAACAACTAGATGTAGATGATGAACAACTAGATGTAGATGATGAACAACTAGATGAATCTACATCTTTTAATAAATTAGATAATTTTGGATTCATAATTTTTTCATGATAAACACTGTTTGTTTTTTTATCAGATGTAATAACAATACACCATAAAACATTCTTTACGTCTGGACAACAATCTATAATTTTTAAATAATTTTCATCTTCTATATTTATAGTTTCTACCAATTCTTTTCTACATATAGGACAAAATACTTCTTTTTTTACCCATTCGTAAATACATTTACGGTGAAAATAATGTTTACAACTAGTCTTTAGGATATTTTTATTTAAAGGTTTTATCTCATCTTCTTCATTATCACTATCGCACTCCTTTTCTGAGTTATCTTTAGACATACTAGAAGATAAATTTCTGACTTTTTGTATTGTAAACTCTTCTAAACATATTGCACACTCTTCACAAGAGGCTCCTTGAGAGAAGCTTACTTGTTGAGTATCGTCCATTATTATATAATAAATTTATTACTATAAAATATTTTTAAAATGATTTGTAAAATATTTTATAGTAATATTTTATATAAATATGGAGTCAATTGATACTGAAACGCAAGTTATTATTTCTAAAAACAATTTTAAAGATGATAATGAAACTAACATTTTTTTATTTTTGAAAGAAAAAATTGACAATTTTAAAAAATTGTCACAAAAAAATGATCGAATAAAAAATATTATAGAAATATTTGACAAAGTATCCGAAAATATATCTATAATTTCAAAAAATAAAAAACTTTACCAAACTATTAAAAATAAATTAATAAGTTTTGTCATAGATGAAGGATGGCAAGAAGGAGAATATTATTATAAATTTTTTGATATAGATATACCTGAAAAAGATGATGCGGATAAACAGTCTGAAACTTTAAAAAAACAGCTATTACTAAACAAAACTATAGATGATGATTTTTTAAAACTAAATGAAGATGCTTATACTAGAATAAAAAATTGTGTATTTTATTCTATAAGAATGAATTTAACAATAGTTGAAATTAATAATATAGGAAATTTTTATTCAGAAAATGGGTACTGTTGGAGTTGGGATGTTTTTGCATTTGGAGAATGGGGTGAAACTAAAAGAGACAGATCATTTTGGAATAAATGTGGTATTTTATTACCGTTTGATAAAGTTAGAAGAGAACTTTTTAAAGAGTATGGGTTTTATTTAGTTATGGTTGATTCAATAACCTATATATTCAAAAATTTACAACAAGTTAATGATGAGTTTCCTTTAGATACGTGTCAATATATAATAAAATATAAGAATAGAAAAGTTAGAATTTTAACAAGATCATTACCAAAGGTATCTAGTAACACTTTTAATATACTTCCTTTCTAATAACAACTTAAAAACCAGAAATAATTATTAAAAATGAGTAGTAACGACCTTACACAAACAGTAAGTATAAATGAGTTTGACCCTGATATTATAGATCCTAGTCCAAAAACAGTTTCTAAAAAGGAAAAGGGATTTCGTCTAGTAATGATAGGAAAACCAGGTGTAGGTAAATCTAATATGATTAAATATCTACTATGGTGTAAAAAAGATCTTATACCTGTAGGAATAGCTATGAGTGGTTCTGAAACTCTAAATCATACTTTTAAAAAATATTTTCCAAGTCTTTTTGTATACAATAATTACAATCAAGATAGTATAGAAGAATGTATGAAAAGACAAATGTTATCTATTCAACATTTGAAAAATGAATGGGCTGCTCTCATTATTGATGACTGTACAAATAAACCTTCTGAATTAAACTCTGAAATACAACACAAACTATACAAAATAGGAAGACACGCTCAATTACTCTATATTTTATCTCTTCAGTACTCTATGGACGTAGATCCTTCCATTAGAACATGTGTTGATGGCGTCTTTATATTTAGAGAACCTAATATCAAGAATAGAAAAAGACTTCATGAAAATTATGCAGGTATTATTCCAGATTTTTCTATATTTTGTCAATTAATGGATCAGGTTACTACAGAATATACTGCTCTTTACATTCATAATAGAACAACGTCAAATGATTGGAAAGAATGCGTTTTTTACTGTAAAGCACCTAATATGGATGAAGCTTATCCTAGATTTAGATTTGGTTGTCCTGAATATTGGAAGTTTGCAAAAGATAGATATAATGAAAATTATGTAGATCCTATTTAAAATTTATCATAAAGATTTGATTTTTTATATATAATATATAACAAATCATTATTAAAATATGGATCCTTATATTTACGCTATCATTATATACTGCACAAATAACATAAATACTATACTAAAATATTTAGAGGCTCTTTTACTTATTTTAATGAACTTTACTCCAATAAAATTTTTTAAGGTAAAATCATACGAAAAGATAAAATACCTTCAAAATACTCATAGAAAATGTTTCTCTACAAGTAGAGATGAAAATAATAAACCTTATGGTCTTATTCTAAATAGAAAATTTATAGCTTATATATACGAAGATTTATCCCCTGAACTTATCTTAATAACTTCTGAAAATATAAAAAATAATATTCTAAATAAGAGCACTATCAATATCTGCTTGTCTGACAATAATACATCTGAAAATATAGAGATGGATAATCTCGTTAAAAAATCTCGTATAAATCCTTTACTTACTGTCGGAGCAAGCTTCTTGCAGAGGCAAGCTCTGCTCGACGAATCCGCTTGTGGAGATACCCTTTCTTCTAATGAAAATATAGTAAATGATTATAGACTAATTATTCCAAAAGACGACGATGATGATTCCGATGATTGCGATGATGTAGATCCTATAAAAGATAACTGTTATAGAATCATATTTAAATCAGGTGGTTTTGATTTTCCAGATTATGATATGAGAGATATAAATTTTTCATACTATAAACCTAGAAAAAATCAAAGTAAAATAATAAACGATATAAAATTAAATTATAATCAATCAAAACGTTTAACAGTTTTTTTATCAGGAACATACGGTTCAGGTAAAACTATGCTAACTAGACTTTTATCAAAAAATTTGAAAGCTTGTTTGATGGACAAGTTTAATCCATCAAAACCAAATACTTATTTACACTCTTTATATAATATCGTAAATCCTTCTAAGAAAAAACCTCTTGTATTAGTAATAGATGAAGTTGATATACTCTTAAATACTATAGTTGAAGGTATTCCAGAACATAAACGTTATGATAGACTTGTAGATAGTAAAACGTCTTGGAATTCTTTTTTAGACGATATAGACATAGGTATTTATAAAAATTTAATACTTATCTTATGTTCAAATAAATCAAAAGAAGAAATTGATAAATTAGATCCTTCTTTTTTAAGGAAAGGAAGAGTTCATATGTATGTAAATATGAATGATATAGATTATATTGATAAAAATCTTTAATAAAAATACTTATAGAATTATACATTAATGTTAATAAATGATTGATATAACTTTACTATTATGGATAGTATGTCTTGTATTTTCTGCTTTTTCTGTTAATTGTTTAATATATATTGTATATAAAAAGTGTTATAAATCTAATGGTCAAGAATTAGAACAAAACTTGACAAATGAGAATAACAGACAAGATTTGTCAGAAGACGATGAAGATTATATAGAAACAAATGTTTAAATATAGGTTGTATTTTATAAAAACATAAAGTAAAATATCATATATAAACATATTATTACTCCATTTCTAGAAGGGATTAATAATATACTCTTAAAAATTCTATTTTTACTCAAATGATAAATAAAATATAGAAATCCATAATAATGATAAATTTCATTTGTAAAAAATACAAAATCATAAATTTTTTTAGGCAAAGTTATCAATTTTTTTAGGTAATTGGATTTTTCTTCTATTATTTTTTCATTATTTTTATATTCAATAAAATCTTCAACAAAATCATAATCAAATTCTATGTTTTCTGGATGAAACTTATTATGTTCTGATATAATATCAGAACTATCTATTTTTTTATTCATTCTTTATTATTATTTAAAGATTTTAATTTAATTTTATAAATGCCATCCGATAATTTAGATAAAAAAATTCAACCAATTTTTGATGCTTGGTTAACTTCAAGAATGGAAAAACTAGATACAGATCTTGAAAACTATACTCATAAAAAGTTAAAAGAATTAGCCGTAAAATTAGGTTACAAAATTATTACTGAAGAAGAATACAAGAATATGAATAGCAAATCAACTTATAAAAAGGATCATGTAGAATCCGAAGTTAATCAAAAGGTAGAAGAAAATAGAAAAACTTTAGAAGCTCAGCTAACACATCAACTTGAAAAGAAGGATTTACAACATGAAATAGAACTCGTGAAACTACAACAAGAAAACGGTTATTTAAAACTTCTTTTGGAAAAAAGTAAATTTTCTAGTATTTTAACAGATACTCCTACTCCTACTCCTACTCCTGTTGAAGTTGATACTAATAAAGATGATGAAGATGAAGATGAAGATGATTTACCAGATCTTGTTCAAGAAACTTTAGATGAAAAACCTAAACGTAAAGTTGGAAAATCTTTAAAAAATAGAAAGTAAATAATATATTTTATTATTAATTTTATTAGAATAAAATTAATAATATATTTGAATATTATCTCTACATAGAGGACAACAATTACTAAAATTTATACTATCTAAAAGACAATTTTCATGAAATATATGATCACATTTTAATCTAATTATCATATCCTCTTTTTCAAAATTATTTATACATATACAACAATTTTCTGTACTTTTGTATATTTTTCCTCTGAAAATATCTTTGTTTATAACTATTTTTAATCTTTTATTTTCAAAATTTGAATTTTCTTCTTTTTTATCGGGTTTTCTATCTTCATTATCTATATGATCTTGTTGCGAAGATTCTATGCGTTCTCCACTACTCAAGACTTGTTCATTTATAGAATTATTTGTATTAGGTTCGTCTTGTACGTGATTTGTAGTTTCTAATGAGGGATCATTGTTATCTCTTGTAACTTCTTGTTGTTCAGTAGAATCAGAAGGATATTCATTCATAGACACATTATTTATAATTTTATATGGTATGTTTTCAATATTCAAAATATTTATTAATACATCAAAATTTATACCATTTAATTCTATTCCATTTTGTCTTGCTAACAATGTTAAATATGGTATATAACATCTATCAATCTCTATTTGAGGCATATTTATATCTTATATTATATTTTTTAATATAATATTTATTATATTTATTCTTATATTTTTTTGTAAAAAAATATAAAAAATTTTAAATCTAGAGGACGTACCAACGACAATTGGCATAAGTAAGTGTAATGGTTGAATTACGATATAATTCAACAGTTTGTGATGTTGAATCATCTCCTAATTCTACTGCAATATTTGTAGAAACTCCGTTAAGATCGTCCTGTCCAGTTGCCCGAATTGTAACAGATGATGTTGTACTGTTAATAACTTTGTATGTTGTTCCATCAACAAGTTTTGATGCACTATCCGTTGGACCAGGGAGCTTAAGTTCATTACTACCAGTAATTTGAGTTACTCTGGTAATAGATTTAGTAAGTGTATGATCAGCACTGTTTAAGTTAGCTTCTTCAAATGAAGATCTAACATCACCTTGTGTTAAATCAAGATATCCGTAACCTTCAAAATCAGCTTCTTTCTCACCGTAACCATATTTAATACTATTACCGTTTGTACTATCTGTATCGAAATACATATGATGAACACTTACTTTGCTGACATTATATTGTGTCGATCCAGCGACTGTGGCATCAAAAGGACCTTCACGACAGAAGTCAATGTTATTGATACCAGTATTTTTAACTGTAACTGCACCATCAACTCCTTGAGGGTTATGTACAACATATAAGCCATTATTTTTATCAGTATTATCACCATTTGTTGCCGTAGATGTAACTAGAATAATATCACCAGTAGAAAAATTAGCAGCAGTGACATCGCCACTATTTACTTCTACAAGTTTGTTGGTTGTAGTACTATCAATGGTACATAATATTGTGTTACTTGCTTTAGCAACAGATACTATACCAGAATCTTGATCACTAGTACCAGTATGAGTGCTATTAAGTAAAATGTGATTATCCTTAATATTAATTTCTTCGGTATTGATAGTTGTCATTGTTCCCTTGACTTCAATATTTTGACAGGTAATTTTATTACTTGAAAGTAATAAATCACGAGTCATAGTAATTGATCCAGTACTGTTTGGTACTTTTAAAGCACCACTTTGTACATTTAACTCATTGCTTAAACTTGTAACTCCAACGACACCTAAAGTACCATTTAAAGTTGAGTTTCCTGTAACACCTAATGCGCCTTCAACAGTTGTACCCCCAGTAACGGTTAAATCACCTTCTACATGTGCATCGCTTCCAACGTTTAATTTCTTTGTAATTGCAACACCACCGGATACTACAAGAGCACCTTGTGTTAAATTTTGACCACTTACATCCGTTTCATTACTTATAGTTGTAACTCCAGTAACACCTAAAGTACCATTTAAAGTTGAGTTTCCTGTAACACCTAATGTGCCTGCAACAGTTGTACCCCCAGTAACGGTTAAATCACCTTCTACATGTGTATCGCTTCCAACGTTTAATTTCTTTGTAATTGCAACACCACCGGATACTACAAGAGCACCTTGTGTTAAATTTTGACCACTTACATCCGTTTCATTACTTATAGTTGTAACTCCAGTAACACCTAAAGTACCATTTAAAGTTGAGTTTCCTGTAACACCTAAATTACTTGATAAAGTTGTAGCTTCTCCAACGTATAATTTCTTTGCAATCTCAACACCACCAGATACTAAAAGAGCACCAATTCCAGCACCGTCCGCTTGTGCAGTACTACTTATAGTTGTAACTCCACTAACACCTAAAGTACTGTCTAAAGTTGTAGCTGCTGTAACACCTAATGTACCTTTAATAGTTGTAGCTCCAGTAACGGTTAAATCACCTTCTACATGTGAATCGCTTCCAACGTTTAATTTCTTTGCAATACCAACACCACCAGCTACTACAACAGCACCAGTGGTACTACTACTGGAATCATCGTCTGTTTGAACATCTAATTTAGCTTCATTTTTTAATTCTAACATTTTATCAGCTGCATCAATAGTAAGGAAAGGTGCAGGAGTGCTATTAGTTTGATCATCACTGTTATGGTAATAATTTAATGGTGTTGTTGCTAAAGATGTACCTAAATTTGTTACAAGAAGAGGTGGTGCTGTATTGTCTCCTGCTGTACCGGCATAAAAATTCTTAATATAAGAATTACCTAACGCAGCCATATTACCTCTTACACTTAAATTAGATAAAGTAACATCTCCACCATTAGAAAGGAAAGGATATCCCCATCCAGTATGATATTGACCTGTTACATTACTGGAACTGTTTAGGGGGTGGGACTCCCAATTTATTTCGAAGGTATGCATTCCCAATACTTTACCTTCTTCGTGATCTGCTCGGTATGGAGTTAATTGACTGTCGTTGTTAATAGAATAAACATCCGTATGAAGTGTTGGTGTACTACTGTCGGGATAGAAACCAGTTAAAGGAATGATTTTAGTTTCTTTTCCTCCAATTTCATATCTTGATGAAGTATTTCCTCTTAAATCGGAATCACTACCTGTAGGAGCATTTACATCATTAAAAGTTGGACTGTTTGCTGTTGATAAATCAAATTCACCTAATATTTCTGAAACTCCAGCATTTAATGGAGCTCTTGTACTAAGTGTATACCAACCTTGTCCATTACCAGACCACGATCCAGAAGCGTTAGCTAAAGCGAATCTTGCAAATACGTCGGCAAGAGCGTCAGTACAATGAATAAAATATCTATAGTGCTGTATTTCATTTTCAGCAGGAATTCTAGCTTCGTAATATCTGTAATTATTATTAACTACTGTTTTAACTGTGTATATATTTGTACCTGTACCTGTTTCTTCTACAGTTAAACCTAAATTGTATTTCTTTAAAAAGTAACCAAAATATACGCCTCCATTATCAACATAAATTGTATCTCCATTGCTGTTAGTATCAGTAGTTGTCAAATAATGGGCATAAGGTATGGTATTGTTAAGACCCCCAGAAGAATCAAATACTGGAGCTGTTATATCAGGAATTGTAACTAATGTATTGTACTCTTTGTTATTATATTCTGTTGGGTATGTAAGACTAGTAAAATCATCCGCATTACTAACATTAGTTGTGAAATCACTAGTGGATGCGTAAGTATATGCAGCATCCCAAACATATGCATCACCACTATTTCCTGTAATAGCATCATTATCAATTACTTGATCATATAAAGTTGTAGTTGTAAAGTGAGGTAAATGAAATTTCTTAATATTTTGATTATCTACAATAGTACCAAAATTAATACCAGTACTATTCTGATTAGATGCGGTGAAAAGTGTATCCAAAGTAGTATTTTTTGGTATATAACCAGTTTTAAATATATCAGTTAATGTTTCTGTACTGGTATCTAATGTAGCTTTTCTTGGTATAAAATAACCATCTGTTTTTGTATTTGTATTAGAATCATAGCTAAATTGAGGCATTTCATCTTCACCAACCCAAGCTGCGTTTTTCAGTATAACCCATCTTGTTCTTGTATTTTTACGGAAATGTCTTGTATTTTGATATGTTCCATTCATTTTAAATCCGGCTCTCAAAATTGTATGCCATTTTTCTTGATGAAGCGTAATATTTTGACCTACAGTGATAGCAACTAAATCTAACCAATCCATATTTTGTTTAAATATACACGCTCCTTTGTCCTTATTCCAGTAATATTCTCCTTTAGTATGATCAATAACGTAGTCACCATTATCGTCTTCTTTAGTAGTTGCATAAAAAATGTGATCTACGAAGTCTAATTGTTCTTGGGCATCTAAATAGAATAATATTCCTGGAGCGCTTTCAATATTTTCACCTACAGTGGTAGATGGATTGAATACTCTAGTTCCGGTGCCTTTAGGTAATGCAAAGCCATTAACACCTGTTTTTCTAACATAGTCTCCTGTATAATCAGCTACAGAAGCACCGCCTATTGTAATTCTAGGAGCATAACCACCACTTACATTAGTTAATCCACCATTAAACCAATGGATACCTTCATCTCCTATAACATTAAGTTCCGAACCTCCTGCAACAATTAATTGAGAATTTTCATCAAGAATAAGATCACCTCCGTTTATGTCTATTGTTCCGTTAACATTTAATTTATTATCAACGGTTGTAACTCCTGATATATTTACTGCACCGTCTAATTCTGTTTCACCAGAAGTTTTAAACTGATTAGTTATTTCAAGATAAGGTGCTTGTAAAGATGTAACACTGAGGTCTGACACCGCATCTAAAATAAGTAAATCTTCACCATCTTCGGTTTGTAAATTAACATTTGTTTTTGTTGTTAAACCTGCATCTGTGCTTGATTTAGTGTTTGATGCATCTAAAGATAAAAGATTTTTGCTTCCATCAAGAGTTTTCATGATAACTCCAGCTTGTGATGTGATTTTATTAGCTAATTCTGAATCAGCATCACTTGGATGAATTTTTAATAAGTCAGTCGATCCATCACTTTGTTTAAAAATAGTATCAGCATCTTTAGTAACTGTAACTGATCTATCTGTTCCATCTACTTTAAAAAGTTCGACAGAATTCTCACCACTGGATTTGGCGGTAAGATTGCCATGTGTAAAGAGTGCCTTCTTTGAATGAAGTGTTAAGAATGTACTCATTGTTTAATTTTTATTATAATATAGATATTTTTTATAAGTTATTTTTTTCTAATTAATATTTTTTTTGTCAAAAATATTAAAACCATGACAAGTACCATAAAAATACTTATGGAAAAATAATCCGTAAAAGTAAAAAATTTTATATGATCTATATGTGGTAAATTCATCTTTCTTAACGCTTTACTATATAAAGCTGGAGCTACATTTTGATGTACCATAGAAGGAAAACTAGCATACTTATTTTTCGTCGCATTACACAATAGTTTATCAAAATGTAACATTTCATTACCATTATAATACTCTAAAACTTTTCGCATACCTTCTCTGCTAAGTACATACGAATGAGCCATTAAAGGAGTAAATACTTTTACTATATCTTTTTTTATAGGTATACTAAGAAATATAGGCCACCCACACTGACCAAAATAAAAAACATCCCATTCATTACTTTTTAACCATTCAACTATTCTTTCAAGTTTTTTTATATCAAAATTAATAAATACAAAATCATCTTCAAATATTAAAATATTCTCTAATTTTCTTTTATAGGCGTTATCTATTATTTTTATATGATTACTCGTAAGATTAATAGACGTTTCATCGTAATGCGAATGCTTAAATATATCTACTAGTGTCAAATTTTTTTTACCATCGTTTTTTCTTTTTTTAGCTCCTTTAAAAATATTGATTTTACTATTCTTTATTCCTACTTTGTTCAACTCTTCTCGGATTCTTTTTTTATCTCCCGTCTCTATCGTAAGAACTTTAATATTAAAATATTCCCATACTCTCGGAACAAGTTCCTCTTGCGGAGATACTCTTTCCTCACGAGACGAGCTTTCCTCACGAGACGAGCTTTCCTCACGAGCCGATCCCTCACGAGCCGATCCCTCACGAGCCGAGCTCGCTCGGGGAGTAGTCGCTCGGGGAGTAGTCGCTCGGGGAGTATCCGGCCGCTGCGCGGTCGTAGATAAATTCCCTCTTTCTAATAAATATTCATTTTCGTTTTTAATCATTATTATTTTACTTTTAATTTCTTCTTTAGATATTAAAAGATGTGCTTAGAAGCTATAGCTTATTTTAAAGGAGAAATTTCTGGAAGTATAATATTTCATCAATGTTCCCTAAATTCTTCCCATAATTTTTATTCAAAATCTTTTAATGATTTTTCTGAACACCCCTCTGTATCTGTGATATTCTCTTTGTTTTCAAATTCTTTAAAAAATAAAAAATTAGCTTGTCATATTCACGAGTTTGGTGATACTTCAAATGGTTGTGAATCATTAGGTCCTCATTGGAATCCTCATAATACTTATCACGGTTATACTTTTGATACCTCAAGACCATCTCATGCAGGTGATCTTATAGGAAATTTACAGTTTGATAAAAATGGTAGATTTGATTTTTTTTATAAGGATCCAAAATTATCTTTATCAAATCCTTTATTGTCTATACTAGGTAGAAGCGTCGTAATTCATGACGGAATAGATGATTTAGGTCTAGGAGATAATAAAACTTCTCTTATAACTGGGAACGCAGGCGGTAGAATAGCTTGTTCTGTTATAGGATGGAAAAAATGCTTGTAATTATATTTAAAGATTTCTTTTTATATTTGTAAATGTCTGAATTAGATAAATTAATAGAGGAAGTTTCAAACAAATATAATAATAATCATAAGCAAACATCTAATAATAACGACGATGTTATTTCTATTATGGATGATATCGTTTCAAACTCTAAAACAGTAAAACCACGTATTAGAAATCCTAATTATAGAGATTCATCTACCACTCAAATTTTATCAAAAACAGAAAAAGATAAACATAGACAATCAGATGATAGAGATAGACAATCAGATGATAGAGATAGACAATCAGATGATAGAGATAGACAATCAGATGATAGAGATAGACATAGAGATAGACAGAGAGATAGACATAGAGATAGACAGAGAGATAGACATAGAGATAGACAGAGAGATAGACATAGAGATAGACACTCGGATAGACACTCGGATAGACATAGAGATAGACACTCGGATAGACACAGAGATAGACACTCAGATGATAGAGATAGACAGAGAGATAGATACAGAGATAGATACTCAGATAGACACTCGGATAGACACATAGATAGACACTCGGATAGACACATAGATAGACATAGAGAAGATAGAGATAGACATAGAGAAGATGGAGATAGACAGAGAGAAGATAGCTATGATCATTTATCAAGTTCTGATCAATATGATTATACTTATAAAAATAATAATAAATTAACAAAAGAAAATATAGAATTATTAAATAAAAAATCTTCAGTGTCTTTAGAAGATAATAAAAAATCTTCAGTGTCTTCACTATCTTCTGAAGATAATAATAAAATAACAAAAAAATATTCTGAAAATAATATAGAACATAACGATTACTCATCTATAAAAAATTATATATCAAAAAATAAGACAAAAAATACAAAAACTTATAAATTAGCAATTAGAGGATCAATGAGAGAAATATTAGACTCTTTAGAAAACACAATTAATGATACTTTTGATTCAAAAAGTAAAGATCCATATGAAATAGAAGTAGAAAGAAAAAAACATAGAGATGATATATTAATACAAACTTATTTGAATACAAAAGATACTAAAAGAGTAGATATAGCTAGAGAATGTTATAAATTAATATCTGATGACATTAAGAAAAAATTACCAAAAATATCTATTTAATTTATTTTAATTATCATTAGCAATGATAATTAAAATATTTTATGAAGTAGAAGTTAATATTTTATATACAGTTAAAGCCCATAATCCAGTAATAACAGGTATAATACAATCTTTTTTATATATATCTAAAGTTGATTTGTTATTAATTAATCTTTTTTTATATAGTATATTTTTACCATTTTTTTTAGAAACATTTTCTATATTCCCCATGAGCAACTTTGTATTTTGAGGGGTTATCAAATGAGATTCATCAATTGATAAGGTGGTTTCATTTGAACTTTCATTTGAACTTTCATTTGAACTTTCTGAAAATAACGATATGATATCATATTCGTTTTCTATTTCTTTTTCCATTTTTTATTGTACACTATCTTTACTTTTTAAATATGTACTATATAAAGTTTTTTGTAAAATATCTATTTAGCCTAAAAAGAAAACCCGATAAAATAAAGATGGTTGGTAAAAAAGAAATAATATACCCAATCTTCATAGAATGTACAGAATATACCTCAGATACATGTTGGAGAAAAATATTTGA